>Ga0209345_10000027_pt1 | contig 273696 bp, 230 predicted proteins | sample Cruoilmetagenom7_FD_187294 | JGI IMG/M metagenome (GOLD analysis project Ga0209345, IMG submission 187294) | Oil polluted marine microbial communities from Coal Oil Point, Santa Barbara, California, USA - Sample 7 (SPAdes) (version 2) | ecosystem: Environmental > Aquatic > Marine > Oil seeps ... | reverse complement strand
GCGTCCCGCTTCAATGGCGGGGTGGTGGCGCGGATCGACACGCCTGACCGGTCGCTGGGGCTGCGGATCGCACAGCAAATCTGTCTTGTACGTGGGATGTCGATTGATGATGCGGGGATCGGGGCGATTCTAGATCGGACGCGGGTAGGGGCTGGGGCTTCTGTTCGAGAGCTTGAGGGGGCAATTGTGCAGGTTCAGGCGGTGGCTCGGCTCCTGGATCAGGATCAGAACGGGGCACCGACCTTGACGAGCATCCACCGGGCTCTTGAGCTTCGGACTGGGAATAGCGGTCAGCAGCGGTCAACCGGTCCGATCCCGATTGAATTGATTACTCGGATTGTCACCGAGCATCTGGGTGTTTCGCGTCAGGATCTTGGAGGGAGAGGTCGGCACCGGACTGTCGTGCTGGCTAGAGAACTGATTGTGCACCTGTGCCGAGACATGACGACCCATAGTTTCCCGGAGATTGCTCATGCGATCGGTCGTCCGAACCACTCGACGGTGATCACGGCCGCCAAACGGATCAAGGGACGGATCGAGAATCTTGAACTCTGCGTCCAGATGGGCCCTGAGTCTGGCGTGACCGTCAAGGGGCTGACCGAAGAACTCACCGAGCGGGTCCGGGTGACTCATTCGCAGCGTGGGTAAAGGCGGATAAATCAAGAAAGTCGAGATTTGTGTTGAAATCTTTGGGCTAGGGGGTTGTGCTGAGTGGTGGATTGAGCCGACAATCTGTGCGATGGAGCACCAAGAAATACCACTGAGTCGGCCCAATATTTCTCGCCATGAGGAAGAGTTGGTTTTGAAAGTTCTGCGATCGGGTCGATTGTCGATCGGGCCGATGGTGGAACGGTTCGAGGAGATGGTGGCCCACCGGGTCGGGGTTCGGCATGCGGTGGCGTGTTCGTCGGGGACGGCGGGGCTTCATATGGCGATGGTGGCGCTGGGGATCGGTCCTGGGGACGAGGTGGTGACGACACCTTTCTCGTTTATTGCTTCATCGAATGTGATCCTGTATGTCGGGGCCAAGCCTGTATTTGTGGATATTTGTCCGCGGAGCCTGAATGCTGACCCGGAGCTTCTTGAAAAAGCGATCACACCAAATACCAAAGCGATTCTGGCGGTTGAGGCGTTTGGGAACCCTGAGCACATGGATGCATATGCGCGGATCGCGGCGAAATACGAGATCCCTCTGATCGAAGATTGCTGTGAGGCCTTGGGGGCTAAGTACAAGGGGGTCTCAGCCGGGGCGTTTGGCCGGGTCGGGGTCTTTGGGTTCTATCCCAATAAACAGATTACAACGGGCGAGGGTGGGATGATCGTCACCGATGATGATCGGCTGGCGGATCTGTGCAGATCGCTCAGGAATCATGGACGGGCGGTCGAAGGACGCGGCGCGGTTGCGGGGGGATCAACCGGAGGGAGTTGGCTCCATCACGAACGGCTTGGGTTCAACTACCGGATGTCAGAGGTCGCGGCAGCACTTGGGGTGGCACAGATGGAGCGGCTCGACGAGATTCTGCGGGCACGATCGGATACCGCTGAGATGTACATCGAGCGGATGGCGGGGCTCAGCGAGCTGATCCTGCCGACGGTCCCTGATGACTCGATCATGAGCTGGTTTGTTTTCGTGGCGAGGCTCTCGACGGGGTACACCCGCGAGGAGCGGGATCGGGTGATCCAAGGGCTGCGGATGCACGATATTGGGTCGAGCGATTATTTCCCGTGTATCCATCTCCAGCCTATCTATCAGCAGGCGTTTGGGTATCGTGAGGGGGCGTATCCGATTGCCGAATCGGTGAGCAGCCGAACACTGGCGTTGCCGTTCTATGGGTGGATGACGAGTCGCGAGGTGGATCTGGTGGTTCAGACGCTGGAAGTGATGATCTCGCGTGAGAATCTGTCCCGGCGGACCTAAGTTGGAACATTTGATCTAGTGCCTGTGGTGGCATGGGCTTGCCTAGGCAAATCGGAGGGCTATCATCATGACCCGGTACTCAGGGTGAGTGCCGATTCTTTGATGAGGTTTTGCGATGCCATTCAAATGCCACTTTACGGGTAAGAAGACAACCTTTGGTAAAAAGCGTGCTTACGGCGGTGCGAAGATCTCCAAGGGTGGTTTTGGTCTCCAGACCACGGGCATTACCCGCCGGACCTTCAAGCCGAACCTCCAGAAGATCAATGTCGAGTTGACTGATGCCAAGGGTGCCAAACGATCCAAGCGGGTCTATGTCGCTGCTTCGGCGTTGCATGCTGGTATGGTGACCAAGCCGCTCAAGCGGAAATATGGCTACACCCGCCAGCAAAAAGCTGCCCTCCAAGGCTGATTTTTCAAAAATATCCACTCATTACCCACACCTTTGCGTGTGGGTTCTTTTGTTTTAGAGTGATTTGTAGTACAATCGTGGTCCTACGACGGACCACACACGACCGCCATTGCTTTTTATTGGCGATCAATTACATGTTGGGAGGGCACCGGATGCTCTGTGAATGTCAACAACGACAAGCGACGATCCATGAAGTGATCTTGCAGCATGGCAAGAAAGTCGAACGACACCTGTGCGAGCAGTGTGCGTCCCAGCAAGGGGTTTCGACCGACCCGCATATGCCCATCTCCCAACTGATCTCCAACTACATATCTGGAAAGAACTTATCGATCCCGACCGTGAGCGATAAAGAAACCCCCAAGTCTCAATCTCCCAAGCCTGGATCAACCCCGCCTTGCCCGACATGCTCGATGACCTATTCGAAGTTCAAGGACACGGGATTACTTGGGTGCCCTTCGTGCTACTCCAGTTTCCAGAAGCGGCTCTCTCCTTTGATTGCTCGTGCTCATGATGGGGGCGAGCAGCATATCGGCAAGGTGCCTCGGCGGGCGCTTGCGAGTCTTGGTCGAGCTGATGGTGCGGGGATTGAGTCTCTTATCGGCGGAGCGTCTGAACGCGAGCAGCGGCTCGGTCAGGTGCGGGACAAGCTGAACCATGCGGTGGCTCATGAAGATTACGAGCGAGCCGCGATGCTGCGTGATGAGATGACCCGCTTGGCCTCGTTGCCGACTTCATACTCCACAGCACAGATCGAATCTCGTCTGGGTGCAACTTCACCTGCACTCGAAGAAAGTTCGTGAGGCCGTTCGCCTCTTGTGGTCGCTGCGATGACGGTGACGAACAATCTCTCTTTGTACAGAGTCCCGAACAGTGAACAGGCGACCGATCAATGCAGTCCAACGAACCATCAGGACAAGCCCAAGAGTTTCCCGAGCGATCGGGTAAGAAACGCTCGGTCCCTCATATCAATATTCAAGAGCAAGGGCACCGGATGACTGTGGGCGGGCCGGTTCAAACTGGAACGACCGAATGGCTCAAAGGCACTGGCGAGATGTGCGATGTGGTGATGTCGTCGCGTGCTCGCGCGGCTAGGAACCTTGCGGGGTTTCCGTTCCCCCCTGCTGCTTCGTCTGCGGATCGGTCTCAGATCATGGAGATCTGCAGGCGGTGCATCGAATCACTCCAGCACGAGAAGGGGACGACGGTCCGGTGGTTTGATCTGAGGAACTCGGAGCCGATTGATCGGCGCCTGCTTGTCGAGCGTCAGCTGATGTCTCGCCAGCATGCGAGGGGCCGGTATTCCAATGGGGAAGGCGGACCGGACTCTCCCAGAGGGCTGGCGGTGCTTGAGCCACACGAGCGGGTGAGTATTCTGGTCAACGAAGAGGATCATCTACGGGTCCAGGCAATTCGTGCAGGGCTCGCGCTCCAGGATTGTCTTGATGAGATCAATCGGTTTGATGACGGGATCGAAGAGGTTGTTGAATACGCGTTCCACCCTCAGTTTGGGTATTTGACCGCTTGCCCGACCAATGTGGGGACCGGACTGCGGCTGTCGGTGATGGTGCATCTGCCTGCGCTCAAGATTACCGGAGAGCTTGAAAAAGTCCGGAATGCTGCGGGCGACATGGGGCTTGCGGTGCGTGGTTTGTATGGCGAGGGATCGCAGGCGGCCGGGGAGTTCTATCAGATTTCAAACCAAGTGACGCTGGGCCGATCCGATGAGATGCTGCTGCGTGAAATTGAGCGTGAGGTTGTGCCGAGTATTGTGCGGTATGAACAACATGCGAGGGCGCAGTTGATCACGGAAAACCGGCCACTGTTGGAGGACAAGGTCTTCCGTTCGTTGGGCATTCTGCGGGGCGCCCGCTTATTGAAGCCTGATGAGGCACTCGAGCATCTTGGGCTGGTGAGGCTTGGTGTGATCAGCAAGGTGATTCAAGATGTTTCGCTCGTATCGATCCACGAGCTTTTGCTGCTGATCCAGCCTGGTCATATGCAGCAAATACTTGGGAAAGAACTCTCACAATCTGAGCGACGAATCGCACGCGCCACACTGGTACGCGAGCGTTTGAGTCTTGATAGCAAGTGAACCGGATAGCTGCAATTCTTGAGAGCGTCGAAACCGAGTTGCTCGGGCGGCGTGGGCTGTCGTTCTCGATTGCGAGCAAACAGAGCGGGTGGACAACTGAGGACGCGAAGGGTGTGTGCTGGAGGTGTGCCCAGTCGGTAGGTCGGCATGAAACTGATGGCGATGGGTGTGCGACTTGCCGGGCCAATAAACTGCCATGGGACCGATCGATGCGGCTTGGGCATTACGACGGGATCATCCGCGATGCGGTGCTGGATCTCAAGTTTCGCCGGTGGAGAGTGACCGGCGGACAACTTGGTGAAGCGTTTGGAACTGAAATCAAGGGCCGGATCGATGCAATGGGGATCAAGCCTTGTGAAGCGATGATTGTCCCGGTCCCGATGACCAATCGCAGACGGATACGACGCGGCGTGGACCACACGCTGGTTTTGGCTCGCGGGGTGTCCAGATCGAGCAACGTCGGGATTTCACGGCTTCTGAGTGTACGAAATCGGGCCGAGCAGATCGGATTGAGTGCTACGGATCGAACCAAGAACATGCGTGGCGCGTTCTATGTGCCGAACTCTGCGAGAAAACGATTCAAGAAAGAGATGGGGAAGACAATTCAGGCAATTATTGTTCTTGATGATGTCCGGACTACCGGCGCGACGCTTGAAGAGTGCTGTCGGGTGTTAAAGCGTGAATTTGGCGAAATTTTGGGGGTGAATACGTCCGAGATTTGGGCTGCGAGCGTAGCGATGGCCGGGGACGAGCGCAAGGGTGGCTCCGAGATTGAGGTCAGGAATGAATTATCGTCAAAAGGTGGAGAATTGAGTAAGAAGTTGACGCTTGAAGTTTGACCTTGAGAAGTTGCGGTCTATGCTCTCCCTCGCCACTCGGAAGGGTTGGCAAGACAACTGAACGAGCTTGATGCTCCTCAGTCGGCTTCTTTGACAAGTGAACAGTTGGGTCCACCGCAAGAATGTGATGCGGCAACACCGATGCATAATCGGGCTTTAAGCGAGCAGTTGTCGTATATTTAAATGCTTCAGTGAAAGTCACATTTCGCTGTCGTTACATTCTTGTGCAAGTGGAAGCCCTATAATTTTATTATAGAGAAAAAACTTTGAGTGAACGAAACCTGAGACTTGCCGTCTCAGGCATTGATGATCTTCGGATTGTTGATGATTGACCGACCCGGTACGCCCTACTTTGTAGGCACGACCGGGACAAGTCGGATCGGCTTCTTTTGATGTGTTTGGATGAGCACTCCGGTGTTTGTTCAGCAACAATATTCAACTGAAGAGTTTGATCCTGGCTCAGATTGAACGCTGGCGGCATGGCTAAAACATGCAAGTTGAACGACCTCTTCGGAGGGAGTAGCGAAAGGGCGAGGAATATAATCGAATGTGTCCTAAGGTTGTGGATAGCTTCTGGAAACGGAAGGTAATACACAATGTACTCTACGGAGAAAAGGTTTACCGCCTTTGGAGCAGCGATTATCCTATCAGGTAGTTGGTGAGGTAAAGGCTCACCAAGCCGAAGACGGGTAGCGGGTGTGAGAGCATGACCCGCCGCATCGGGACTGAGACACTGCCCGGACTCCTACGGGAGGCTGCAGTAACGAATCTTCCGCAATGGGCGAAAGCCTGACGGAGCAATGCCGCGTGTGGGATTAAGCATCTTCGATGTGTAAACCACTGTCAGAATCTAGAAATACTGATCAGATTCAGAGGAAGGACCGGCTAATTCAGTGCCAGCAGCCGCGGTAATACTGAAGGTCCAAGCGTTATTCGGAATCACTGGGCTTAAAGCGTACGCAGGCGGATTTGTAGGTATCTTGTGAAATCCCACGGCTCAACCGTGGAACTGCAGGGTAAACCACAAATCTTGAGACAAGTAGGGGTTAGTGGAACGATATGTGGAGCGGTGAAATGCGTAGATATATATCGGAACGCCAATGGCGAAGGCAGCTAACTGGGCTTTGTCTGACGCTCAGGTACGAAAGCGTGGGTAGCGAACGGGATTAGATACCCCGGTAGTCCACGCCGTAAACGATGCACACTAGGTCGCGGTACCTCTCATGGTTTCGCGGCCGAAGGTAAACTGGTAAGTGTGCCGCCTGGGGAGTACGGTCGCAAGGCTAAAACTCAAAGGAATTGACGGGGGCTCACACAAGCGGTGGAGCATGTTGCTTAATTCGAGGCAACGCGAAGAACCTTACCTAGGCTTGACATGTATGGATTAGCATTATGAAAGTTTTGTAACGCCCTTGGGTGGAACATACACAGGTGCTGCATGGCTGTCGTCAGCTCGTGCTGTGAAGTGTCGGGTTAAGTCCCTTAACGAGCGCAACCCCTATCGTTAGTTACTAACGCGTTATGGCGAGGACTCTAGCGAGACTGCCGGTGTCAAACCGGAGGAAGGTGGGGATGACGTCAAGTCAGCATGGCCCTTATGCCTAGGGATGCAAACGTGCTACAATGGTACGGACAAAGCGATGCAATACCGCGAGGTGGAGCAAATCGCAAAAACCGTGCCCCAGTTCGGATAGCAGGCTGAAATTCGCCTGCTTGAAGCCGGAATCGCTAGTAATCGCGTATCAGCTACGACGCGGTGAATACGTTCCTGAGCCTTGTACACACCGCCCGTCAAGTCATGGAAGCTGTTAGTGCCCGAAGTCACTTCGTTTCAGGAGTGCCTACGGCAAGAATGGTGACTGGGACTAAGTCGTAACAAGGTAGCCGTAGGAGAACCTGCGGCTGGATCACCTCCTTTCTAAGGGATTTCCTTAGACTCGATCGTGTGGTTACTCCCATGAGACTCCTAACGGGGAATCAAAATGGTAACCTCCTTGGTGCGAACCGAATCGAGACTATGAGCACATTCTTGTCCTCCATATACATTGATCTCTCGCGAGGTTCAATGGGGGGATAATGACTCAGTAATGAGTCGTGAAGATGGACCCAACTGTTCACCGGTTAATAAGCCGCGAACGAAACCTGCTTAACCAAGCAGGTTTTTTCGTGCGCACACTTCACCCAGCAGTCAATTGAATCTAATGCTTTGCCGTTAATCTTCCTCAACTGCCCGCCATTGTGGATCACGGAGCACCATCCAAATCTCTCCATAGTTCTCGACTTGCTTGATCGGAACATCAGGAAAGGTAAGCGTGGCGTCGAGAATATGATCGATCGTCGGATTGTCCTCTGTGATCTCTGGATCTGATCTGAATATGACATCGGCTTTGCCTCGATCCTGAATCAATGCAAAGAGTTCAGCAGCTCGCTTTGATTCCTCGGGATTTTCAGGATCAACCACCCATGTGATCGAGGTCCCAAAAGCCCCACCACCACTGGTTTGCTCGTGGACCGCTTTCCCAATCTCAACTTCTTGACTCTCTACGCCGTCCCCAACTCTTAAGTACACACGAAATGCTAGTGGATCTGCGAACCCCTCGGCTTTCATCATTGAGAAGCCGAGTACAGGGGTCCAGCTGTCTCGCTGAGGATCAAGTTCTGTGAGCATCCGCACCTCTGAGATTTTGTAATGCTCTTTCAGTGCTTTCAACTGAGTTGGATTTTCGCGGACTTCGATCAAAGCTTCCCCTACTTCAAGGACTTTGACGGTACGGTCAATAATGATTGTCTTGTAGTGTCGGGATAGGGGGTCATCCTCGCTCGGGTTGATCCTGTATGAAGTTGATGCTAGCGAGAGTTCAATATTTACAGCCACAGACAGTTCTTCCCCCGGTTCGGAAAAACAATCCGCTTCAATCGGCTTAAGTTCAAGGGAGTTTGTGTATTTCCAGTTTGATCCGGGCTTTGGAATATTGATGCCAGAGTGGGAGATTACGAGCGGCTTGCTATCTGAACGGTAGTGCCTGGCGGACTCATCCCCGATGGTTGAGCTCATTATGCCAACCTTTATTGAACGCCCACTTTCAGTCCCGTTGATAGCATGAATCCTGCCTGGAGTTATCCGTGCCTCAAACTGAATCCCTCTTGATCCTGGTCGGACTCTTTCGCGGATGAGGTACTGAATATCCAATCCATGGTCTAGATACTGATTGACTTGGATTTCTGATAATCGACCTGAAATCCAGGCGTCTGAAAGGAGTTGGCCATAGATTGGGTCCCAAGGGGCGAGTGGGTCGGCTTGAACTTTTAGAGCATGAGCGATCAGCTGGTTTATATGGGGATCACTCATCGGCGGAACGCGGGTAAGCCGAGTGCCCAACTCATCGAGTGCGCCCTCTGAACCGATGGTAGTTAGATGAACGATGATCCCATCGGGCATCAGGGCGTAGATGGCGGCTGAACTGCCTGTTATCCCGACTGCCGATGAGGCGATCCCGATTATTAATAGACCTAGGGAGAGAACCAGCCCAATCCTGGAACTTCGACGAAGTGATATACGACGGCTCGACTGGGTGTAGATTTCCTGGCCGCACTCGGGGCACTTGTCGCCAACGGTTTCTATTGGTGAGCCGGCTAGGTCAAACTTGCACTTGCGGCAGAACTGTCCCCTCGCGGTAACGCGTCCACGCCAAGCAAAGGAGATGAAAATGAGAGCGGTAAGAATGAATACGATACCAAGAATAATCATGGCATTGAGTATACATCAGTTTGTTCTTAATATGTCCGCGAATGCTCTTGACTCAGCACGGTCTTTGTTTTTTCTTTTTCTTGGGCGTATGACGCACAATATCGCCTGTAACAAGGTAAATAATACCCTCGGCGATATTCCCCAAGAGATCGCCGACGCGTTCGAGCTCGCGGGCGACTCTATAGATTAAAAGATAGTTCGAGGCGTTCTTGGGGTCGCTCTCGATGAGGAGTTTGATTTCGTCGAATGCTTGGCCGTCGAGTTTGTCGATTGCTCGGTCTTGCTTGACGACCGACTTGGCGAGCTCAGTATCTGTGTTGACAACCGCCCTTAGTGTTTGCTCGCACATCAGGGGGATGCGTTCGCCCATCTCTCGGAGCGACTCGGGCCACTTTGGAGCAGGGGCCTCGAGGCGGGCGATGATCTTGCGGATCGATGAGGCGTGGTCGGCGACGCGCTCGATGTCTGTATTAACGCGGAGGATGAAGGTGATGAGCCTGAAATCGGCTGCGAATGGGTTTTTCAGCGCGAGGATCCGGTAGCATTCTTGCTCGATTTTGACTTCTTCTTTGTCAATCGCTTTCTCGATCTTAGAGATCATCGATCCGGTGGATTCATCGAGTTCCCAGAGTGAATCGATTGCTGATTTGACAATCTCGATCGCTTGGGCGGCTTCGCTGATCATGCGACGACGAACCAAGGCAAGATCGTCATCCAGTGATATGTCCGTGGTGGATAGTGGCGATGTATCGATGTCAGCCGATGAATGTTCTGGGTCGTTGTGCATGCTCGTCCTTAGAAGGGATTGTTACTCTGTATTGTAACGGAATCGGCGGGTTTTTGTGTCAAGAGTGTGTTAGAACTCTCCGAAAATGGAGGATTGGAAGGGGTTTAATCATCCATCGGAGTTTGCTGGGTCCAATGGACAAGGGCCTTGGCGATGGCCATGGGTGAATGGAGGGCTTTGGTGGGTCGGACATATACCTCGGCGTATCCGTCGCCGGCGGCGGTTCTGGCATTGGTCTGGGCGAGGTGGGCCTCGATGATTCGGGTGTTGGTAGATGGGGTATTGAACAGGTGTGCGAGTTTGTCTGTGTCACTGATGAGGAAGACGATGTCCTCGCCTCGGATGATGAGGGCACGGACTCCGAGGGCTTGGTAGGACGCGCGGACGCGGGCGGCCATAATGAGACGACGGACAAGTTCCGGTGGCTTGGTATAGGCACTTGTCAGATCATCAACGACACGGTCAATTTCATCTTGGGATCTGGACATCGCTAGACGGCGGTAGACCTCTATGCGGCGGGCATCAGAGGGGATGTAGTTTTTGGGGATGTATCCGATGAGCCCAATGTCGACGCTGGTGTGGGTGATCTGGTCCTTGATAGATGAGTCGTTGAGTCTTTCGACGGTTTGGTCGAGGAGTTGGCAGTACATTTCATATCCAACGGTGGCTATGTGGCCTGATTGTTCTGCACCAAGGAGATTACCCGCGCCCCGGATTTCGAGATCGCGCATTGCGATTTTGAACCCAGCGCCGAGCATGGAGTATTCTTCGATCGCTTTGAGCCGTTTTTGTGCAACTTCCTTTATTGTGCGGTCTTCGGGGAGTAGGAGATAGCAGTACGCACGGTGGTGCGAACGTCCGACTCGGCCACGGAGTTGGTGGAGTTCTGACAACCCGAAACGGTCGGCGTCGTTGATGATCATGGTGTTGGCGGTCGGAATGTCGATGCCTGATTCGATGATGGTTGTGGAGACCAAGATGTCTGCTTGGCGTCGCATGAACTTGAGCATCACCGCTTCGAGTTCGCTGGATTCCATCTGGCCATGCCCGAAAATGACTTTGGCGCCGGGGACCAATGCTCGGACATCGGCGGCGACGCTTTCGATGTTTGAGACACGATTATGGACATAAAACACCTGCCCCTCCCGGGCGAGCTCGCGTTCAATTGCTCTTTGGATGCGATGTTTGTTGTACGGGATGACCTCGGTCACAATCGCTCTTCGGTCTACAGGCGGGGTGGTCAGGCTTGAAATATCGCGTAGGCCGAGCATCGACATATGCAGGGTTCTTGGGATGGGGGTCGCGCTGAGGGTCATGACATCGACGGTCATGCGGAGCTGGAGGAGGCGTTCTTTGTGCTCGACGCCGAAGCGTTGCTCTTCATCGATGACGACCATACCGAGGTCATTGAAATGAACATCCTTGGACAAGATCCGGTGGGTGCCGACGACGATGTCGACTCGGCCGAGCTTGAGATCTTCGAGGGTGCGTTTGATGTCTTTCTTTGTTTTGAAGCGTGAGAGGGATTCAACGCGGAATGGGTAGTCGGCGAAGCGTTGTTTGAAGGTTCGTTCGTGCTGTTCTGCGAGTACTGTTGTTGGGACAAGGACCGCGACCTGACGACCGGATTCGACGACGCGGAAGGCGGCGCGGATGGCGAGCTCGGTTTTGCCGAAGCCGACATCGCCGCAGACGAGGCGGTCCATCGGGCGGGGGGAGGCCATGTCTTTTTTGATTTCTAAAAGTGCTGAGAGTTGGTCTTCGGTCTCGTCGTATGGGAACTCGGCCTCAAAGTCATTAAACATCGGGGTATCTGCTGGGTACTGGAACCCAGATAAGTGTTCACGGGCGGCGCGGACTCGGAGCATCTCGCTTGCGAGGTCTTTGACAGATTCGACTACTTTCTGTTTTTGGATCTTCCACTTCTTGCCACCGATAGAACTGAGCGGGGGTTTACCCGCGAATCCACCGACATATTTTTGGACGAGATCGATCTGTGAACACGGGACATGGAGGCGGCTTTTGCCCTTGAATTCGAGCGTTAAATACTCTTCTTGATCTTCCTTGCGTTTCTTTGGAGGTTTGCCCAGCTCTTGTTTGTGTTTGGCGGTGCCTGAGGCATCGAGGATGGCGAGCCCGACAAACTTGGCGATGCCATGATCGGCGTGGACGACATAATCGCCTTCCTGGATATCGAGGAAGGTGTCCATCGCGCGGCCGGCGCGGATCTTTGAAACTCGGCGGCGGACACTCGACCGGTGCAGAAGTTCGCCCGATGGAACGATGGCGAACCCATTGGGGGAATCGTCGTCCGGGTCATGGACCCTCCAGATGAAGCCGCGGCGGATGTCGATGATCTCCCGTTCGATCGGGGCGCCGCGTGCATGGATCGAGAGCAGCTCTCCGAGCCGAGCAAACTCGCCATCGGAGTTGCAGGTTAAAACAACACGACCGATCTCATGGGCGAGTTCGCCGAGTTCTTTGATGGCTTGGCCGCTCTCACGATCAAACGGGGGGACGGGCTCGACGGGCAGTGCGACGAGGGTGTCGGCCCCGGATTTACCGGCCGAGAACTGGTTGACCTCTGCGAGGGCATGGAATCTTGTTTCGCATAGTTTGAGTACAGCCGGCGGCCCGAAGATGGTTCGTCCATCGTGGACACGCTCAAAGTAGCCGCGGCCTTGTTCTACGATCTCGAAGGTTTCGGCGAGGAGTATTAGTGCTTCTTGCGGGATCGATTCGAGGAATGATTGGTCGTCTGAGGATTCTTCGAGGTATTTTTCGCCCATTGCTGCGAGCTTGGTGGCGGGGACTTTGCGGTCTGAGCCCATGGTGTCGAGATCGATCTCGGAGATGGATTCGAGTTCGTCTCCGAAGAAATCGAGGCGCACCGGGATCCCCCCACCGCTGCTCCCTAATCCTCCACCGGTTGAGGGAAACACATCGAGGATCCCGCCACGGAGTGCGAACTGTCCGGGGGATTCGATGGTATCGGAGCGTTCGTAGCCGTGGTCGCTGAGCCAGGTGATGAGTTCGGTGGGGTCAAGGTTATCGCCTGGGCTGAGTTCACGGATCAGCGATTGGCCTCGGCTCATCGCGGGGATGGGCTGCATGAGGGCCGCGATGGGCGCGACAATGACGCCCGATGTGTTCTCGGCTTCGATGTCGCGTGCGATCATCAGGCGCTGGGTAAATAGATCGGCGGAAATACTGGTCTCGCCGGGGGAGAGTTCGAGGGCCGGGAAGAGGGTTGTCGATGCCGGATCGATTGTGCTGATCTCGGCGTGGAGATCTTCGGCCTCGTCGAGGTGGGCGCAAACGATCACTACTGATCGTTTGGTTCGCTGATGGAGCGCAAGGGCGATCAGTGCAACCGAACATCCGCCCGATCCGGTCGCAACGACACGATTACCCGAATCCATCGCAGCTGCGAGTGTTCTGAACTGCGGGTTGAGCTGGATTGGATCGAGGAGATTCATCGGGATCGAACGGTCGTTTCTATCTATGCGCGCACGCGTGTGCTTGGACGGCTCTCTTGAAGCCGACCGAGGGGGTGGTCTGGATTATCTATAGCATACACAGAAACTTGGAACAGGTGGGGTCAGGAGGGTGAGATCGTGACCCAATCGGCGAGGCGTGCGATGGTTTTGGGACCGATGCCTGTGACTCGGTCGAGGTCTTTGAGGGATTTGAATGGGCCGTGCTCGGTGCGGTCGTCGATGATCCGCTGGGCGAGCTTTGGGCCGATGGATGGGAGGAGTTGGAGCTCGTCAATTTCTGCGGTGTTGATGTCGATGAGAAGACGCGCGGGGGCGGGTTGCCCGCTTTCGATAGCCTGCTGTGTGTGAACGGCTTGGGTGCTGGATTGAGTGGTCATGGACCAGACGAGGCCCGAAAGCGAGGCGATCCCGAGAATCGCGGCAGAGACCATGGCGGCGGGTGTTCTGGACCAGTCGCGCGGTGCTGAGTCTTGGTTTGTCATTTGAAATTCGCCTCTCAACTTGGGACGATTGGCGAGCCTTCGAGCAGCGAGTCGGCGGACCAAGAACTCGGGAGTTTGGATTCGCTGACTGCGGTTCTGAGGTCGGTCAAGCGGTCGAGTGCGGGGCGTCCGAGGCCTTTGATGTCCATGAGCCCGCCGGTGCGCATGTCGGTGGATCCCGAAGGATCGGCGAGTTCATGCCAGCAGACGCTTTCGATGTATGGCTTGGAGAGCGCCACGGCGGTGTAGGCCGACAGCCAATCCGCTTGGGCGGCTTCACTCCATGGCTGTCTCCACATCCCGGAGTCCGGCCAGTTTGGTAGATCATCCCTCGGGGCGATCTTCGATGTGGGTACGCCGAGGGAGGAGATGGTGATTGGACGATCGAGCATGGCGTACTGATCGAGCATGGCGCTGAAAGCCATGAGGTCGCGGGTTTGGAGGCCCGGGCGGTAGGAGCCCATCTGCATCCGAAGCGAGAACGCGTCGATCTGGATCCCGGCTTGCGAGAGCATCTCGGCATACAACAAAGGCGGGAGCGATGAACGGTCGTGGGTGTGGTACTCGCCCCACGGCTGGGTAATCTCGACCTGGATCTTCGCTCGGGGGTGGAGCTTACGAGTGACCAGGACACAGATCCTGGTCAGGTCCATCATCTGCTCGAAGGAGAGTTTGAAGTGGTCGCCGCAATGGAGCCCTGAGCAGACGGTCCATCGTGTGACAGTCCGGCGGTAACGGGTGACGAGTGTTTTGATGTGCTCGTAGACGAGTTCTCTGAGTGTTTCGTAATCGTTTTCCCAGATGTAGAGCCAATCTGGGACACTTGCGGATCGGAAATCAATGAGCGGGCCACCAACAACCTGGACCTTGGCTTCGCGGATCGCCCACTCGATCCAGCGGTCTGTTCTTGAATAGTCGTACTCTCCCTCGGCGGGTTCCATTTCAGTCCATCGCATCGGTACGGTGATGAAATCACAAGACCGCTTTATCGCGTCTTGGGTCATGGGGGCGAAGACATTTGGAGAGACAACGGTCCCGATGGCGGGCTTGAGTGGGAGCATGACGCCGCCGCGTCCGGGGTGGAGGATTGGCTTGCGCTTGGCGGGAACGGTGTGTTCTGATTCGATACTCTCGTACATAGAGCCATCGGTTCGCGGCCCAAAATCATGCTCGGCTTTCTGAAGCGCGAGGCGTTCTGAGGCTTCAAGAGCTATCCACAATGCACGCAGAGCCAGCTTGGCGGCTTTGGAATCCGGGAGGATCGAATCGGGAGCACAGACCATTGCCTGCACGAACGATTCTCTGGCGGCGTCGAATAGACGCATAGGGAGGGTGCCTTCGGTGGATTCGATCGCTTGCCAGTCTTCAAGTTTGGTCAGGAACATCATGATCCGATGACGGGCGAGTTCAAGGACCAATAGATACGGGCTCTCCCGCTGTGGCAGGAGACATGTTTGCAGGGTCCAAGTTCCCAGCGGGCGGAGTGTGACGCCTTCGATGGTGATTTCGCTACCGAGTTGATCGAGACGGCCTTGGTCGAGATCGAGCTGGACGGCGATGGCGACAGCTTCGGTGGTTCCTTTTTCGCACACAACTATTCCGTCGCGGACGGTGACCTCGCCGGCAATGGCGACATTGTCCTTGCCTACGAGATAGGCGCCGGGGAGTGTTCCGGTGGTCATTGGCGTGGGATCGATGGATACAAACCGCAGCATGGTCTCGGGGATCTCCTCTGCCTATCCGTTGATAGACAAGCCGAGCCCCGTGTGGGCTCGGTCGTTAAGAATATGAGCCCTTAGGGCTCAGGGCGAGCCCGGAGGGGCGGATTCAGGATAGTTGTGTTGATCTTGGCTTGCGGGGATTGTGCTTGCTGACTACGCTCACAAGATGAGCACCAATCAATCATCGCAGAGTTCTTCCGGATCAGCACTGGTGACTTCTGAGACTGATCTGACGCTCCCGGGTGCCCGGAAGGGCAAGGTCCGGGATATTTATGTCCTCCCTGAGGAGATGATACAGGGCCGCCCAGAGGGGCTTGACGGGGCGGGAGCGCTTGTGATGATCGCGACCGACCGGATCAGTGCCTTTGATGTGATCATGCCTACCCCGATCCCCGGCAAGGGGCGGGTGCTGACCTCCATAGCATCATTTTGGCTCAACTGGATCGAATCACAGGGGATCTGCAAGACGCACCTGATCTCGACGGACGATCGGTTGATTCCTGATGAGGCACTGACACCAACGACAGGGCGTGGGCATCTTTTAGGGCGGACGACTATTGGTCGGTTGTGCCGAGTGATCCCGGTGGAGTGTGTGGTGCGGGGGTATCTTGAGGGGTCCGGGCTTAATGATTATCAACAGACCGGCTCGGTGTGTGGGGTATCGCTTCCGGCTGGACTGAAGCAGTGCGACCGGCTCCCCGAGCCGATCTTTACCCCGGCGACCAAGGCCGACGAAGGACATGATGAGAATGTTGGGTTCGAGCAGGCATGCGAGCATGTGGGAAACTTGGGCGGGGAGAAACTCATGCGGGTGCTGCGGGATCGGTCGCTTGAGATCTACACGCGGGCATCTGCATATGCGGCTGAGCGAGGGATCATCCTGGCCGACACCAAGTTTGAGTTCGGGCTCCCGATCAACGGGGATGGCGAGATTCTTGACGACGACCCGATCCTGATCGATGAGGCACTGACGCCTGATTCATCCCGGTTCTGGCCTGCGGATTCCTATGAGCCAGGACATGCACAGGCGAGTTTCGATAAGCAGTATGTCCGCGAGTATCTTCAAACACTGGTGGACTCGGGCTCTTGGGACAAGACCCCGCCCGGGCCATTGCTTCCAGCGGATGTAGTTGAGGGCACGCTGGATCGCTATACACAGGCGTGTTCAATGCTGACAGAACAATGTTGATAAACCGCCGACCATTGGATTCGGTCGGATTGATTCATTGTTCTGAACTTCGCACAAAGGAACTCAGTTGTTTTGAACGCCTTCGGCGCCTCGTCCTGAACGGGCCTCGATCTTTGCATCATAGAAAACTCGGAACTGTGGCATCCCTTCGGGCTCTGGGAAGAGGACCGAGAATGGTTCGGACTTGCCTTGTTCGGACATGCTGTCAACCAGAGGTTTGAACTGAGTCGCAAGTGAGTCATAGGCGTAGCGTTTGAGATCCTCGGGGGCGTACCCAAAGAGGAGTTCGGCCTGCTCTGGATGGACGGACATGATCATGTTGGCAAACAACTGACCCGCGAGGAATGTAAAGTCGCGGTCCATAAACTCCATGCGGGCGGTGTTGGTTGATGCTACAACCTCATTGAACTGCTGCTTAAAGTAGTAGGCGTGGGCCTTTCGAGCGTAGTCCCATTGGCCGGCGAATACGTCCATGTCACGGACCAGCAGCCCGTTGAAGAATGCGTTCTGGAGCGAGGCGAAGACCTCTGAGACCGCGACCTGCGGCGCGCCCAGTGAGTCGTAGAGTTGCTTGTCGGCAAACTCTTTGAGCGTCAAGGACATCTCGTAGGCAAAGTCCGGATCGTTGATATTAACGCCCTCAAAGTTACGGAGTTTGTCGTACCAGAAGTTCGCATTCTCGAGATCGCCCCGGCGGTAGAAGAAGCGGACGGCATCGCGAAGGAAGTTCTCGTAGCCAACGGCGTACTGGCGGTAGGGTTTGTGATCAGCCTCGTAGATGCCTGAGGCGTTGACAACCTCGTTGAGCATGGCGCCGTAGGTTGGTACAAAGTACACATTGGGCACACCTTGGTAGTATGCCGCCCGGCCCTCGTGGGCATCGAGGTAGTTGAAGTACATGTCCCCGTGGCGCCAGAGATCTTGGACGGACTGCATCACGATCCGGAAAGCGTTGAGGAAGTCGAGCGATGAGCGGTTGCGTGCGCTGACTTCCATGCGTCCGACGTCGGTCCCGCGCGAGGACCAGTACAGGGCGTGGGCCGCGGGGATACGCCAGTCGATGGGTCCGAACTTGTGGACCTGCTGGACCATCCGAACGGGCTCCATGTTGTACTCGTCAACCAGGATATGTTTGCGGAGGAAGTTGGCGAGATCGTCCCAATCTTTTTCGTTGGTAAACTGCTCGCGGATAGCGTGCATTTTTTTAGTTTTTGGTCCCGATTCTTCCTCGATTGTCCAGAGCTTGCCCGCGCGGACGATCTCGATATCGAGCTGGTACCGGCGGAGGAACTCTTGATCGACTGTTGAGTCCGATCCCAATCGGCTTGGCGTGTTGAAGTCGGCCTCGAATCTTTGGGCGATTTCATCGGCGACTGGATTCGACTCGCGGAGCATCGAGCGTGTATCAGGAGAATCAACAATGCGTTGAACCCACGCGGCATAGACCTCGATGACCTTTGCCCGTTCCCGTTCTTCGGGGTTGATGATCGGGGCGGGGCCCATGATGTTGTGCCATTGGTAAGCGAACTGTCGTTTGTAGTGCTGGTTGGCGTCATCGGTGTAGCCAGCGATTTTGTGCAGGAACATCCACCCGAGTTCCTTGTGCATATGCATGTCGTTTGGGTTTGCTCTGAGGCCTTCTTTGCGGAGAAGGTCGATCCCGGCCTTGACCCACTGCCAGCGTTCTTCGGGGGTGTGCGTGGTGACGGAGATGTTGTAGGCCATATTCCACGCGTGGAATGTCCAGACCTGCGGGAGTCTTGGCTGGAGCTTGGTGATCATCGAGGCGAGCTCGATGGATTCGTAGAAGCGGCCGTCTTCTTTGGCAGCGGTGGCTTCGAGCCAGAGGATGTTGACAAAGATTCCGCGGAACGCTCCCATCGCGATACCCAAGGCGACCTGTGGCGGATCGCCGTCTTCGGCGCGATCGGTGTAGACGAGCTCATGCTGGCCTTGGGATGAAGCGATAGCTGTGGTCAGTATGCCAGAGCCTAGGAGCCCGAGCATCATCACTAGGATCGCGATCAGACGCACCTTTGTGTTGTGTCCCATGGTCGCTCTCCTATTGGCCTGAATAAATCGCCAGCTGACGACGCTTGAAGATGTAAATACTCAACAGATAAAACACACCGGTAGCCATCCCGAGGGCGAGGACACCATTTGAAACCTGTGCCCACCCGAGCACACGGCCGTCAGATATTTTCTGTGTCGGTTTGAGATCGTGATAGATGCTAAAGAACTTTGAGACGGTGTTGGCAAAGTGGAAGATGCCTGTCCTGAATATCCCAACAATTGAATCCGAATCCATCGCCCACGCCGGGAGTGCGGACTGGACAAATCCGGCGGACTCTCCGATCAAGAAAACCGAGATCGACATCAGACACGCGACGGGGAATGAAGCGAATGACGAGGCCCAGACCGCGATCATCGCGAGCATCGCGAGCTTGACCCAGAGGACCATCATGATGCGCATGAAGTTGCTTTGAAAAGAACCAACCTGATAAGAAATCTCGAGCCCATCGGGGGGGATGGTCATGGTGCCCGAGTTGGGACGCAGCATCATGTTCTCGTTCCGGTCAAATCCGAGTTCTCCATTGTAAATCTGGAGATTGAGCACGCCTTGTTGATTGATGAAGCGGGAATCAACTGTAAATGTGTGTGAGAATCCGAGCCCGGTCTGTGTTCTGGGGATGATGGTCCCGTCTTCAAAGGCGAATGTCAGCGCATAGAACACGTCGGGACGGTTTCCCTCCGCGTTGATTTTGTAACGCAGCGTGAGCGGCTTTCCTGAGTCCCTCGCTTGATGAAGGTTCTGAAACGAGAACGTCGCGTATCCCTCTGCGCGTGGATCGATCGAACGGTAATCGGTGACCATGTCGTCGTAGATTTTCTTACGCATACCCAGAAGCTGGCTTGGCGTTGGATTGAAGTTCGATTGGAGGAGGCGTTCTTTCTGGACCTCGGTTTCGAGGGCGGCATCAAACTGTTCATCGTAAGGACCGAATGGCAGATATGGTATTGCAGACTTCCGGGCTGTCAGAACCTGGGTTTCGAGGATCATCCGGTCCTCGGTCATGATGCGGCCTTCGCTCGCTTGATAGGGGAGGACTTCGCCGAGTGCGGTTTGTGACCGGAGGTATTCGGTGAACTGGAAAATACCAAGCCCAGATACGGTCAGAAGAGCACCTGCGAGTAGCACGACTCCGAGCCATTTGCCGAGGATGTACTGCCAGGCCGCGACGGGCTTGGTCATGGTCTGCCAGATTACTTTTTCGCGTTGTTCATAGGAAACTGTCGCGGCACTAAAGAACACAACCAGCAGTGCAATCAGCCAGAATGATGCGCCCGTTGACCATTGCAAGAACCCCTGAACCCTGTACCGCAATGGCTGGTCGGCATCGAGCATCATGGGCATCACGGCAAGCATGAATGCGAGGAGCAGGATGAACACGATTGATATTTTCATACGGATCGCTTCTGCGAGCACATTACGAGCGATTGTCGAGACTGGGTGTGCACCGCTGAGCGCAATACGCAGCGCCCGGAGCAGCACCGTAAAGCTCAACATCAGCATGGTAACACCGATGATTACAAACCCGAGAGATGACCATGTGCCGGGTCCGAATAGGTAGAGCGGCCATCCGATGAGCCCGACAACAGCCATCGTGCTGATATAGGTCAGCCCCAGATTAAGCCAGATTACGATCAGGACAAATGCGAGTATGAGCGCGACGCTGATTACGCCGTTGACGGGAGATTGAGAGACATCCAGAATTGCCCGGAGCTGTTTGTCACGCGCTGCGATTGGGTTTGGGACAAGGTTGCCGTCTTGGTCTTGGAGTAGTTCGGGAACTTCTGGCATCCAATCGCCAGACTTGGTTGTTGAGCCGACGATTGAGAATCCGATGTAGGCAAGCAGAGCAACCAGCACGAGTGCGGAGGCAACGATCTTGAACGATCGTCCGTGCTGAAAGCGGTCGAGGGCGCTGATACGTGAACTCAACATTACCGCTCCGTCTCATCGTCGGTGTTGTCATCAGAATCGAGCAACGAATCGATGATCCCGGTATCCACATCGTCCGCCGACTGATTCTGGCTAGGTGCGGTCTCTGTTGGATGTGCTTGAGATTGGGTTTCTGGAGTGTCTGCATCAGACATGAGCGAGCTGATAATGCCCGTATCATCCTGATCCTGTGGTTCTTGAGGAGATATATTGGATTCGCTGGCGACTGATTGTTCGGCTTGTCCATCGGCAGAATCGTGTTGAGCAGAACCAGAATCAAGCAGACTGTCGATGAGGGCATCGCCAGCAATCGGTGCGTTCTCGGAACGAAGGAAAGCCGCGGTCTCTCCGCCTTGGGTGACGCCGGAGGTCGCGGTGCGTTCGACCTGAGCTTGTTCGACGATTCCGAGGAAGAGTTCTTCGAGCTTCTGTCTTGGTGAACTGACCGAAAGGATGGATTTACTGCCCGATGATCTGCGGCGGATCACCTCGTCGATTTCAGCAATCGTGGCATCGTCGAGCTCGTCGGTTTCGATGGAGGTGCGTTCTTTGGAGGAGAGCAGATCATCGCAGGTGCCGGCTCTGCGGATCTTTCCGCCATAGAGGATGACCATGCGGTCGACAACATCTTCGACATCGGTAAGAAGGTGACTCGACAGGATGATCGTCTTGCCGCGCCGTCCGAGCTCAAGGATCAAGTCCTTGACCTGCTTGGTGCCGATCGGATCGAGCCCGGTGGTCGGCTCGTCGAGGATCAGTAGATCCGGATCATTGATCAGCGCCTGGGCGATTCCGATCCGTCTCTGCATGCCTTTGGAATATTCGCGAACGGGTCGGAACTGAGCGTGCTCGAGCCCGACCATTTCGAGGAGTTCGTCGATGCGGGTTTTGCGGGTTTTGGAATCGAGACGGAAGAGCTTGCCGTAGTAATCGAGGGTTTCGCGTGCGTTGAGGAATGGGTAGAGGTAGCTCTCTTCCGGGAGATACCCGACGCGGGCCTTGGTAGCAACATGGGTGGTTGGCTTGTCGAAGACCATGACGCGACCGCTGGTTGGCTTGAGCAACCCCAGGATGAGCTTGATTGTCGTACTTTTACCTGACCCGTTTGGTCCAAGAAGACCAAATATTTCGCGCTCGCGGACCACCAGATCCAGATTATCCACGGCCCGAGCCTGATCACGCATCCAGAAATCTTTGAATGTCTTGGTAAGCTGCTGGCACGCAACCACAGGACGACGGGAGTCGTCCTGGATGCTGGTGCTACTCTGACTTGGGTTCGATTCAGGCATCGCCACGGACATACTTAAGGTTCCTCTGGTTCTTTGAGGCCGCGTTGGGTTTTGTAGAATGACCTACGCATATCTTCACGGCGTTGTTCGATCGATCCTTCTGCCTCACGACGCTTCTTCATCCGGTCGATCTCACGAGCGATGTCCGGGTCGTTGTTGATCAGCATCTCGGCGCTCACGCCCTTGGGAAGCACAATTGTTGAGACAAAGTCCTTATCGAGGAAATCACCCATCGCACCGGACCAATCGCGAGCGATCATGAGCTTTGGATTGGCCTCGTACTGGGCCTGCTTAGAGCGGAAGTTCTCGAGCTGAGCAATAGCGAGGCTGATGCGGTTTGACGAGTCTGTTTGCGCTTGGGTCAGCAGTTCGGAAATCTCACCCGAGACCAGCGAACCCGACATTTCTCCATCAATCTCGACCTCGCGGCCTTCCAGGATCGCGTCGATCCTGGCGAGTTGAACTTCAGACTCAACAGCCATACCAAGTTCGATAAGGCGTTCGTATTCGTTGATTTCAGTGATGAGCACATTGCTCCCGAAGCCCGCGACTTCGTTGAGCATCTGATCGCGGAGCAGGAGCGCGTCTTCGCGTGCTTTGCCCGCGGTCTGGGCCGCGGTTTGCACAGAGTTAAACTTTGCTCTGAGTGATAAAGCAGCATTCTTTCTGGTGAGGACAACGCGATCTATAGAGATCCCAGAATCGAGATCGTCGAGAGTCTGCTGAGTCAACGAGCGGACCCGTCCAGCGATCGATTCCGACGAGTTCTTGAGAAGATCGTCGATGTTGGTCCTCGCAATTACATGCACAACAGCCCGTTTGATTGCGGCCTTGAGAATCGCGCGTTCTTGAAACGGGACAATGTTGGACACATACATCGCGTGATCTGATCTGCGGTAGATCACGCTCCACTGTGTGTGGGCGATGTTGAAATCGGAGGTGATGTTGGAGCCATGCGTCGCGGGATCGAGCTTGACAGAACTACTGAACCGGCTGATGTTGAGCGACATGGCCGCTTCGTCGGAGTGGTCCCCGGCAACATTGGGCATGAACTCTTTGGCCACGGCGATCTCGATAGCACCCTCGCCAACTCGGACGATCTCGCCGACCGGGTACGGGAACGACCATTGGAATCCGGGTTCAAGATTCGTCCTGACCTGCTTTCCGAAGCGGACACTGATGCCCCGCTCGCCTTCTTTGATTGACTGGACGCCGGAAATCATGAACAACACGACGAGCACGACCATAGCGACTTTGAGCAAGCCGTAGGTAATTTTGAGTGCGTCAGCGAGCGATTCGTTGGCGGTATCCATCCGTGCCGAGTCGGTGACATCCTGGTCAGATTGCCCTTCACGGAGTCTGACCGAAGCTGCCCGATTGGAAACGGGAGATGAATCAGATTGATCCTGATCCTGGCCATTGACCAGATCATCGAGGTTGTGATCATTGTCTGTCATGGATCAGTTCTCCGATCCCGAGGAAACAAGCGAGCCGTCGCCTTGTTGAGGGACGGGCAGGTTGCCCTGGCTTTTCTGGAGGATGTTGGGATCGAAGAGCTGCATGCCGTAGTCGGAGGTCGAGAAAATCAGTGTGAACTTCTTGGCCATGGATTCACGCATGAGGCGTATGTTCTGGATGAACACCGCGAGCTCTGGGTTGATGTTCTGCTCGGCAAGATATGGTGCCGCCTCGGCCTCACCCTTGGCGAGAATCTCGTCTGCCCGGCGTTGTGCAAAGGCTCGGATCTTGTCGGCATCGGACCGTGCTTTGGCTTCGATCGCGCGGGCTTGTGAGCGGCCTTCGGACTCGTAGCGTTCGGCCAAGCGGTCGCGGTTGGCCCCCATCCGGGTGATGACCGCGTCGGTCGCGTCCTCGGGGAGCACGATGCGATCAATCCCAACGAATGTGACGGCGATGCCGTAATCGTTCAAAGCGTTACCACCGTCGCCGCCTTGGGTGAGCAGGGCGAATACTTGGGACTCGAGTTCTGGGAGTTCTGATTCACCTGAGACTGGTGAGTAGAGATCTGTAATTGAGAACTTGGATGTTACACCGAGCGCCGAACGAAGCAGGTCCTGAAGGACCGAGTTCTCGGCCTTGATGTAATGGTCGATGGGTCTATCGCCCGCATTTGAGAAGCTGCGGAAGAACTTGAGTGGATCAACGACCTTGTAGGTCAGGAAGGCCTCAACAATGACCTGGAAGTCATCGGCGGTCTGCTGGGTTTCGGACCGGGCTTGGACGATCCGCATGCGGGTATCGTACTTGGTCACGGACTGGAATGGGAACGGCGCTTTCCGGTGAAATCCGGGCTCGGTGATGATCGAGTTCTCGCCGGCTTTGCCGAAGGTTGTCTTCACCGCAGTTTCAGTGAACCGGACGGTGTATGTCGCGCTGAATGCTACAAGAGCAAGGAAGAACAGCACAAGTATGACTATTGAAATGTATCGCACGCGTCATCTCCATGCCCATCGTTGGGGCTTAATCGGGTCGGTTTGACCCGTCAATCGTTCAATCACTGATTCATGTCCGCACCCGCTTCGGGTGCGAAAACATCGGTGCCCGCTTCTTGATCCATCAGATCAATCCGGACATGGAGCGACTCAAGATCGCCCGGGGTTAGGTACACTCGGGCGTTCTCGATGGCATCGAGCAACGCGTCGAAATAGGTCTGGGATCGGTACAGGCTGGGGGACGCCTCGAAGGCGAGCTGCTGACCACCGAGCAAAACTGCACGGCCTCGTTCGGTCATGTGGCGAGTCCATCGCTGGGCGCTGGCATCGAGGAGTTTCTCGCCGGCTTCTCCACCTGCGGTCTCGAGGAGTTTTTGGACTTCGAGCTCCGCTTGGGCGGCTTCGATGCCACCGGTGTTTGCACGCCGATCTGAATCCAAGTCGATGAGCTGACCGACGATCTGTTCGGCGAGTTCAACGGAGCCCGCTATTTCTGTGAGAGTCAAAATCTCGATGCGGCGGGCGTCTTCAATCATGGACTCACGGTTTTGGCGAGCGGCAATGACGCGTTCGAACGACGGCGCTACTTTGATCGGAGGATGGGCACCTTGCATCCCGACAAAGAGGATCTCAATTCCTGGCCCTTTCCCGTCATTGAGTGGGGCGTAAGCATTTTCGAGTCTTGTGCGGAGTTGGCCGAGCATCGGGGTTTGATTGTGGGTCAGGATCTGATCGATCGACCACTCACCAAGGAACTGCGTAACAACGCGTCGCCCGATCATCTGCAAGAGGTCTTCCCGCTGTCCAGGACCGGCGAACTGGTCAAAGAGCTTGACATCACGGACCACAAAGTGCATCGGGACCTCGACGGCTACAAGCGAAAGATTTGCTTGTGACTGCTGCGTGGAACCTGCTGTATAGCTGGATTGCTCTGTGTCCTGGATAGGCTGAACGATATTGAGTTTTTCACGCGCCGTGTGAGACTCTGTCCAAATGATCGGATCAGTTTTGCTTGAATCTGGACGATCGGCGGCAAGCTGAAGAACGCGGACACCGGTGGTGGTCCGGACCTCGTTCTGCCTCCCGGCTGAGCGGGAGAGCGACACGGGGGTCTCGTAACTGGCGATGGGCCAAGGAAGTTTGACATGCAAGCCAGGGCCAATATCACTCTCGCCCCGTTCGCCGAAGCTGTAGATCGGGCTGCTCACGCGGCCGTTGGTCAGGATCAATCCTCGCTCGTGGGGCTCAACAACCACCAGCATGGTCATAAGCCACGCGATTGCGATGCCCATGCCTACGAGCCAGAGAACCAGCTTTGAAATGAGTTGGTAGAACCAGGTTCCGGTGACATCAACACCGAACTGGTAGTTGACCGCTTCACCAATATTGGCGGCGATCCGATCTGGGGCTGCAAGAAGACCCAAAAGCCTTGAATCAAACGCGGGGCGAGGATCCTCGCCCGGCTTGCGAGGACGGTAGAGATCGAGAACAAGATTGAGAATGACCTCGCAGCCCAGCACGATCATCCCAATAGGAACGATCATCGGCGTCATGGATTTGAGACCCATTTGCCCGAGCGAGAGTTCCATAAATGCGGCCACAGCCAGTAGTACACCAACCATTGAGATCGCGACGGATTGGGCTGAACCTGCCCGCAAACTCGACCAGATGGGCACTTTACCCATGCCTGAGACAAAGCGGGCGAAGATAAATCCAACAACCCCGATCGCTAGACCGATTGCGAGCATGGCACCAAGAATATTGGTGTTGTATGTAAAGGTTTCGGAGGACGAGTAGTAATCCCAAGACCGAAGCCGGGAGACACCCGCGAGAATGTTGATGGCCGCGAAGAGCAAACCACTCGCGGGGATCACCCATTTCTGGATAAAGATCAGCCTGCGTGCGGCAACCCGGAGCTCGTCTGAGGCATCCGAAAAAGCGCTGGCCGAGGCACCACCTGATGTGGTGTATTGCTCGGCCTCCATAGCTTCGATCCGCTCGCGTCGGTGTTGATCGAAAACGAACAGCAGCATCACCCAGACAATCACCCCTGAACCAAACAGGATCGAGGCACTTCGGGCGGCGTGGTCGCCGGAATATGTGGAATATATGAGCATCAACAGCGCGATGAATGTCTGGATGATCAGACCAACAATGCAGATGAGTGACGCTCTTCGGTATGTCTGGTAGTCGCCTCGAACCATGTCTCGTTGAAACCTCAGTGTTCGTGTGTCGCCCACGCCTTTTTCAATCAGCCTGCTGGTGTCCCCATCAGGAGTGGGCATTGGCTCTATTGTGGGCATCTGGGTCGTCAGAGTCCACTCATCGACCTCAATCAAGGCCAATCACATCAAACCAACCAGAGTCCTATTCTGGCTGGATTGTCCCTGCGGATCACCTTACGCCTGAATGAATGGGAGGGTTCGCCGAGAACCGGCAAATCGTTGAGAAGATCACCGAACCAAATCCTGTCATCGCCGTAGGGAGGGAGACTGACCCGATCGTGGCGCGAAACATGCGCCGGATGTCACCTCATCGACCATTCACGCCCCCCAACCCCCCTACCATCCACACCGCATGATTGGCCACATCCTCCCCATCGCACGCAACTCGTTTATCGAGAGCCTCCGCCAGCCCATTCTGGTGATCATGATGCTGATTGCCGCATTTTTGCAGGTGATGAACACCTGGATCATCGGGTTTACCATGGGCAGGTCTGCTGTTCCAGGAGAGGTGACTGGGGATAACAAGCTTTTATACGATGTTTCGATGTCCACGGTGTTTGTGCTGGGAATCGTGCTGGCGTCCTTTATAGCGACTTCGGCAATCTCACGGGAGATCGAGAACAAGACCATCTTGACGGTGGTTTCCAAGCCGATTAGCCGTCCGAGTGTGATTCTGGGGAAATACATCGGTATCGCTGGTGCGATGATCCTTGCAATCGGGATTATGGTCGCGATGCTGATGCTGGCGATCCGTCACGGGGTTCAGACGACCGCCGCTGACGAGCCTGATTTTGTGGTCATTATCTTCGGACTGGCAGCAATCGGGGGCTCGATCCTAATCGCGGGGCTGGGCAACTTCATTTATGGCTGGTCGTTCGGTCAAACCGCGGTGATCCTGATGCTCCCGCTGATCTGGCTGGCGTACTTCGGGGTGCTGCTGCTGACCGATGAATGGGAACTCCAGCCAATCGGGACAGACTTTACCCCACAGATTTTCCTTTCATGTCTGACCCTCGGGATGGCTCTACTGGTCATCGCGGCGTTGGCTACCGCAGTCTCGACACGCGTTGGGCAGGTTTTGACAATCATGATTTGTGCGATTGTCTTTGTCATGGGATTGATGTCCAACTACTTCATCGGTCGGCATGTGTATTCCAACACGCGGGTCGCCGAGGTCGCGGGGACACGATCACCGACTAAGCTCGATGCGTACGACTTCAAACGCGATGAGGTCTGGGAGCTTGCTGCGGCCCGAAATGGGATGGATATCGAAGAGTTTATCGAACTCGGTTACGACCCACGCAACTTTGTCTCGATCCGGGAAGTGCTTGCGATGGGCGAGGTCGAGGACCCGCAGTGGCAAGAAGTCATGCTCCGCTCGCCGGGCTCGCTGCTGGTTATTGATCTGCTCGGACCGCCAACGGTGCAGCTCAAGGCTGGGGATTCGTTCTACTACGGGTCATCACCCAACGGCGTTGGTCTTGTGACCCCTCCGTTTGAGCCTTTTGATGAGGACATCGTGCTTGAAGAGAACTCACGCGAAGCACCGGGGCTGATGATTGTTCAGATCGATCCAAACTCGCTTGGGCAGTCGATGCTTGTGATGCAGATCGGGCATGAGGCGGTGTCGCTGTCGCGTCCGCCGCTGCCTAAGGATTCGGTGTTCTTGGCACCGACCAAGACCAACCTGGCGCCATTGGTCGCGTGGTCGATGATCCCGAACATGCAATCGTTCTGGTTGATCGATGCGATCAATAAGAACATGCCGGTGCCGATGTCGCATATCCTGCTTGTGACGCTGTATAGCGGGTGCCAGATTGTGGTGTTCCTGGGGCTTGCGGTTGTGCTGTTCCAGGGGCGGGATGTGGGCTAATCAACTTTCACTGGCTGACGATTCGTCGAGTTCAAGAAGCTTTGTGTTGATCTGAGCGATATCCATCAACATCTGAATCAACTGATCCCCATCAACAAACACTACTGGTGTAATCTTTGGTGTGTTGTGCTCGCCAGGTGAGAGGAGCATGTGTTTGCTAAACATTCTTGCGGATCGACCCATCAACTTAAAAAAGAAACCAGCACCCTGCTGTCCTTCACCTTTATAACTAACCGTTTGCTCCAAGGTTTCCAAATTGAGTCGCTCTGGAACATGTCCCTTTTTTTTGGCCCAAATGAGCTCGGCTCCTTCAATGACGATGGGACCGAACTGCCGATTCCACATCAGCTGGATATGAACACAAGCGTATGCGATTCCTCCAAAAATGATCATCATGAGTACCATCATCCCCGCGAACTCGAAGATAGATATTTGAGGATTAAAGGTGCCATTAGCAACTGTCAGAATGGCCAGGACCGGGCCAATCAAACAGAAAAAAAGGAATCCTGCGACAAAGAAAGCCACCCCAATCCGGAGCCCCTTTCGGTTGACCGACTTTATATTTGTATCAACCGGCCAATCGCCTTGCAGCATTGAAATTAATTCTGTCCGTTGATTAACCAAATCTTTGCGAGATTCACTCATGGCTGATCCGCGATGGCCCTTGCGTAGGTCTTGACGCACTTTTCGCTCGCGCCGTCCCAGTTGAGTCCACGCAGTTCGAAGCGGCCGTGCTCGGTCAAGGTTTTACTGAGGGGTGGGTATTTCAGGACCGCGACGATCTTGTTGGCCATCTCGTCAACATCCCAGAAATCGACCTTCAAGGCATGCGTCAGGACCTCGGCGACGCCTGATTGCTTGGACACGATGACCGGGGTGTCGTTGCGCATCGCTTCGAGCGGGGCGATCCCGAAGGGCTCAGATACACTCGGCATCACGAAGCAGTCGGCCATCGCGTAAACCTTGTCGACATCGCGGCCTCGCAGGAATCCGGTGAAGAGGACTTTGTGCCCTATTCCGTTGGCGGCGGCGTCTTCGATCATGCGGACGGCCATATCACCTGAGCCGGCGACGACGAACTTGACCTTGTCATGCACCTCGAGGACCCGCTTGGCGGCCTGAATAAAGAACTCCGGGCCCTTCTGCATGGTGATCCGTCCGAGGAAGAGGACGATTTTTTCATCCTTCTCGATCGCGGTCCCGAGGTCCGGTTGGGCTTGATCTTGTTCGACGCCATTGTAGACGACATCGATTTTTTCATCGGGGACGCCGTACTTGGTGTGGACAATTGCTTTGGTCAGGCGAGAAACCGCGATGACACGATCGGCAGCGTGCATGCCCATCCGCTCAAGGTCGTAGACCGCCTGATTGATGTTCTCGCCTGAGCGATCAAACTCGGTCGCGTGGATGTGGCAAACAAGGGGCTTTCCGGTCAATGCCCGGACTGCCATCCCGGCGGGATAGGTCAGCCAATCGTGGGCGTGGATGACATCGAATTTTTCGTGCATCGACAGAGCGCAGGCGAGGCGGGCGTATCGGTCGGCGTCCGCGAAGAGATCTCCGGAATACCCTTTGGAACCTGTGCCGAGCTCCCCGAGTGAGTCGAGGGCTTCTTGCATCGCGTCGGCGAGTTCGGAGGCATCACTGCTCTGGAGCCCTCGGAGGACCGAGGTTGTCTGGCTTGTGGAAATGGTTTCAATAACCGATTCCTCGCTTGTGCCTTCGCGGATGTGCTCGACAACGCGGCGGAGGACATCACCGGCGTCTACACCGGGATAGGAGCTGGGATACGGGCTGATCGGTTCTTCGATGATCTCACGCTCGACCGAGCCCGGCGTGGTATTGCTGGTGATTGTGTGTGACTTTGAGGTCGTTGTTGATCGGATTTTGGTTTGAATCTCGATCTCAGAACCTGCAGCACGGACCTGCTCGATGCGCTCTTTGAGCACGCGGGGGCCGATTAATCGGACATGGGATTTGTGACCGGGTGGGATCGGTTGCGGGAAGACAAAGGTGATTTCATGGCCTTGGGCGACCATTGATTTGGTCAGACCGGCACACGCGGTGCCCAAGCCCCCTGCTATGAATGGTGGGAACTCCCAACCGAGCATGAGTATCCGCATGATGCAATCCTTGACACGGGCGACGCTTGCCCGGTCGTTAGTCGTCTTCGGATTCGTCCATATCCCCGAGCTGTCGGAAGCACTGCTCGTAGGCCAACAACCACTGTAGGCATGCCTCTGGAAGGGTCTGCCCGTCCATCGGGATCACCTTGGTACGAAAGACAAACTCCATGTCGTCGGATCGGTAATGCTCGAAGGCAACCGCCCCACTGTCCTCGTCGTAACCCAGGTCCACGAGCTCGTCTTCGATCAGCTCGTCGAGCTTGTCGCCTGACTCGACGAGTTCGGCCTCGATGGATTCGGAGAGCCAGCGGTCCTTGGTTGCGAGTTCGATGATCGGGGTATCGGTATCGAGATAGACCCTGTAGCACGCGGGCTCGGCGGCCCCCCAGGCATTGAGCGTCATGACGGGCCCGGATTGCTCGATCGATCCGAAGACATTGGCATTCTTTGCACCCTCTGCGATGGCATCGAGTGCTTGTGCGGTGGTTTCTGACATGGTAATCCTCTGTAGAGAGCTAGGACTGGAACAATCCTGTTTTACCGGAACTCTGATCCGATTTCGATAAGTAAGTGGAATCATACGGCCTCTGCGATGGATTCCCATCAGAAATCGTGGATTTGACACGATCTGCGGGTATTCATGGTCGACACGGAGTGCCGAGGGTGTATACTCCCTCCCCCGTTGATGACGGGATCCGCGGCCCAGGTGGCGGAATTGGTAGACGCGCCACCTTGAGGTGGTGGTTCTCGCAAGGGAGTGGAGGTTCGAGTCCTCTTCTGGGCATTGCAAGCAAGAAGCACCGGTTTTCCGGTGCTTCTTCTCATTTTTGGACGATCCATCCGCCTCGTATTAAGCCTACCCCTTATTTGTTCGATCCTACTGGTATTCAGATTCTTTGACCAGAGGAGTACGGTTGTGAAAGTATTGATTGTTGACGATTCCGCATTTATGCGCAAGGTTATCAAAGAGATGATCCAGTCTGATGACACGCTCGAAGTCGTCGGTACTGCTCGGGACGGGGTCGAGGCGGTCGAGAAGGCCATCGAACTTAAGCCCGATCTCATCACGATGGACATTGAGATGCCCCGCAAGAACGGGATCGATGCGCTCAGAGAAATTCTGATCAAGTGCAAGGGTGAAGACCCCGCGATCTTGATGTGTTCCTCGTTGACGATCGATGGCAGTACTGAAGCTCTCAAAGCTCTCAAAATTGGTGCAGCGGACTTCATAGCTAAGGACCCCCAGGTCGTTGGGCAGCATGACCCCGAGTTCCAGCGGCACCTGCTGGCCAAACTCCGCGCAATCGGCGGGCACCGTCGTAGATTACGGAGCCCTGCCACCTCGTCAGGTCGCAAACCGATGGCTATCGAACACCACGCCGCCAAGGCACCTGATGGTGTTTGCACTTCATTTGACGATTGGGAAATGCCGAGCAATATCGATGCGATCGTGATCGGCTCTTCAACTGGTGGGCCACCGGTGCTTGAGAAGATTTTCTCAAATCTCCCCGCGACCCTCCCTGTCCCGATCATTGTTGCTCAACATATGCCCGAGCTCTTTACTCGGTCATTGGTCCAGCGTTTGGATAACCATTGTTCTTGCGGCGCCTCGATTGCCGAGCACGGGACATGTATGAGTTCACCTCGGATCTATATTGCTGTTGGGGGGAAGCATTTGAAACCGACTTTGGTTGCAGGCAAAAAATTGATTGCTCGTTCACTCGATGAACTCGAAGGGGCGTTGTACAAGCCTTCTGTAGACCTCTTGTTCTCTACGGCTGCGGGACTGTTCGGGGATCGGCTATTGGCGATACAGCTGACCGGAATGGGCGAGGACGGGGCAATTGGAGCCAAAAAAATCCGTGACAGAGGCGGGCATGTGATCGCGCAGGATGAGAAGTCTTGCGTCGTATACGGGATGCCTCGGTCGGTGGTAGACAATGGTGCTGCCAACGCTGTCTTTAGTCCCATAGACATCCAGAGAGTTCTCCAGAAAGTGTGTGAAACCGCCCAATCTGGTGGTGCGAGTGACAACTCTACTAATCGGATCAGTGCGTAAATCTGTAAATCTTGGTATCGAACTTACTTCCAAACCCACAGACGACGATAGACCAGTGGCATCTGCATGCAACTAAGGAGACTTCAATGTCCATGAACCAGGCCGGTCACAAACCATCAAGCACCTCATTTGGTACGGATCAAGTCAGATTGGTGAGTTTCAATGTTGGCAAAGAGCTCTTTGCCGTTGACATTCTACGCGTGCAAGAAATTAACCGGATGATGTCCCTGACCCAGGTTCCTCAGAGCCCTCCTGGCGTGTGCGGGGTCATCAATCTTCGTGGTCGGATTGTTCCGGTGCTTGATCTTCGAACCCGATTTGGGCTTGAGGAATCAGAGCATTGCGATGAATCACGGATCATTGTTGTTGAAATCAAAGGGGCAACAATCGGCTTCATCGTCGATGCGGTCCATGAGGTTTTACAAATCAACCCATCGATTATCGAAGAGGCACCAGCGATTACGAGCAGTGCCGAAGCTCGATTTATCAAGGGTGTTGCCAAAATGAAAGACACTCTGCTGATCCTGCTGGATCTTGATGAGCTCATGACGACCGAATCGCTCGAGTCTGTCGGAGCATTGAAAAAACTTGCAGCCTGATCTGCTGAACTGATTACTCAAACAAGGAATCCATCGTGACCATTGCATCAACAAAAATTCACATGTCCACTGAACAGTTCAATCGGATGTCCCAGATTATTTATGATCGCTCAGGCATCCACTTCCCCGAACCTAAGAAGTACATTCTTGAGTCTCGTCTATCAAACCGTTTGCACGAGCTAGAAATGGAAGACTTTGATCAGTACATCATGTACTTGACCATGGGTCCATACCAGATGGACGAGTTCCAGGAGATGTTCAACCGCATCACCATCAATGAGACAAGCTTCTTCAGAAATGATGCACAGCTCGATGTCTTCGAACGCCAGATACTGCCCGAACTGCTGGAGGCCCGTGCCAAAGACAAGCGGATCCGGATCTGGTCAGCGGCATGCTCGACTGGGGAAGAGCCGTTCACACTTGCCATGCTCTTGCACAGAACCCTCGGCGTCCGTCTCAGTGACTGGCATATCGAGATCCTGGGTACTGATATCTCAGAAAAAGCACTCAAGGTCGCACAGAGCGGCACATACAACAACTATGCGGTTCGGACCACGCCGTCACTTATCAAGGACCGGTACTTCAAAGAAGACGGCCGAAACTTCCAGCTCTCCGATGACATCCGTTCAATGGTCAACTTCGAAAAGCACAATCTTAAAGATCGCCTCGCGGCCAAACGCCATGGTACATGGGATGTGATCTTCTGTCGGAACGTACTGATCTACTTCGATGACGAGATGAAGAAGGGTGTGGTTTCGATGTTTGCCAATCAGCTGGCTGAAGACGGCACACTGTTCATTGGTCACTCCGAGCGCATTAAGGACCTGACCACTGATTTCCAGCAACTCTCAATCCCGCAAGGGTTCTGCTACCAAAAATCATCACATGTGATGGCTGTATAAACGAGGATCTCACCATGTCGATCAATGACTTTGACCCAGAAATTCTACAAGACTTCATCACCGAATCCGGTGAACTGCTCGAGCAACTCGAGGGCGACCTGGTGGTTCTTGAAGCTACCCCGCAAGACCCTGAGATGCTCAATCAGATTTTCCGAGCGTTGCACACCATTAAAGGTAGCGCATCGTTTCTCGCATTAACGAATCTGGTAGCGATCGCGCATGTTGCTGAGAGTGCCCTGAATGCCGCTCGTAATGGCGATATTATTGTTGGCTCATCAGAAATGGACCAGTTGCTTGCTGCGGTCGATGTGCTCAAGATTCAGTTTGATGAAATTATTTCTGGCAATATGGATCTCACCGCCGCAGACCCGAATTTGATCGAGTCATTGAGCAAGTTGGGCGAGGGCAACGTGGTTGATGATGACGAGATCGAAAGCTTCGATAGTGACATGGGCTCGGATGGAAGTTCGGCTCATCCCGATGGAAGAACTGTTCGGAAGCTCTCACTCGACTCTTCAAAGCTTGATTTGATCGATGCTCTGGCGAGTGATATTGAAGACACGATCAAAGAATCGGTGCTTAAGATCGAGCAACTCCGTGACGAATCGACTCGGATCGCTGCTGGAAATGCTTTGAGCGATCTATTCGAAGAGCTCCTCAAAACAATCGATTTCTTCGATATCCCTGAGATGATGGATCTCGCCAAGATTATCGAATCCGGCGTAGAGAGCTTGGACTGTTTGAACAGCGAAGCGTTGGGTCAAGTGATCCCTCGATTGCACGGGCTTTGCCTCCTGTTTGCTGAGCAAACAGCGCAGCTCAGCAACCAGGTTTCGGTCTCATGGAATACTGACACACTAAATCAAAGGCTCCAGGGCTGGATCAACGGCGACGAGAACGAGAGCGTTATGCTCGCTGACACCGCAGATGGATTCGATGCCCTTCATGCCGACGGGATCCCTTTTGGTGATATCGCTGAAACACTAGCCGCCGATAGTCAGTCAGATCTCGGTCTGGGCATCTCTTCGGTTGATGATACTGCTTCCGGGCCCCAATCCGCAGCGAAGCGGACAGCCATCGGTACGATCGAGCAAACAATCCGCGTCGAGGTCGGGCGACTTGAATCATTGATGAATCTGGTCGGCGAGCTCGTACTCCAGAAAAACCGGATCGGTGCGCTTTCAGACGACATTGAGAAATCCAAGGTTGACAACGAGATCATCGAACAGATGGAATCGACAGCAGGGATGCTTGACCGGGTCACCGGTGACATCCAGCTCGCGGTCATGCGGACTCGGATGCAGCCGCTCGACAAGATCTTTGGAAAGTACCCACGCCTCGTCCGCGACCTGGCGGGTAAAACCGAGAAGAAGATTAACCTGGTCATCGAGGGTGGAGACACCGAAGTAGACAAATCCGTTATCGAGGAACTCGGTGACCCGCTGGTCCACTTGCTCCGCAACTCAGGCGATCATGGCATCGAACTCCCGGCGGACCGTATCGCTGCGGGCAAAGACGAGGTTGGCACGATCAAGCTTGTCGCGGGTCACGCGGGTTCGCATGTCTGTGTCCAGATCATCGACGATGGTAAAGGACTGGATCGGAATGTCATCGGAGCCAAAGCTGTTGAAAAAGGCTTAGTTTCCGAAGAACAACTGGGCACCATGTCTGACGAGGAGGTCTTCCGCTTCATCCTTGAGGCTGGGTTCTCTACGGCCGAGCAGGTTTCCGACTTGTCGGGGCGTGGCGTTGGCATGGATGTGGTCCGCACCAATATCGAATCGAAGCTCAAAGGCGAGCTCACGATTGAATCCGAAACCGGCAAGGGCACGACCCTGACGATTACAATCCCATTGACCGTGGCGATTATGCCTGCGATGATGGTGGCTGTCGCTGATGAGGTCTTTGCGATCCCGTTGACCAATATCACCGAGATCGTTCGCCCATCGCCTGACCAGCTCTCCGGGCTGGGCAATGACCCTGTGATCCACCTGCGTGGCCAGGTGTACCCATTGATCAGTGCACAGGATGTATTTGATGTTCCACATAGTAAGTGTGGAGATGAAGACTTTGTGGTCGTCATCAGTTATAACCAGCGAGTGATAGGCCTGAATGTTTCCTCGGTCATTGGCCAGCAGGAAATCGTGATCAAGCCGCTCGATGGTGTGCAGCGCGAGGGCCCGATCTCCGGAGCAACGATCCGGAATGATGGATCGGTCAGCCTGATTATGGATATCGCCAAACTGGTGAGTTCTGCCAAAGCACAGTCAAACTCAAATCACTCACAAGAACCCGTCGCAATGAGCGGCCGCTGATTTCACAGCGTTATTTAACCAAGGAGTCAAGCATGGACGCCAATATGATTACCCCGTTCGTCAACGCGATTCAGAATGTGTTTTCGACAATGTTCCAACTCCCCGTGGAGATTGGTGAACCCCGGCTCAAGACCAACCGCAAGGCAACGCACGATGTTTCGGGCATCATCGGTGTCTCGGGTGTCATGACCGGAACCATCGTTCTTTCGATGCCTCTCGAAGCAGCGGGATCGATTATCACCCTGTTTACAGGTGAAGAGTTCGAGGCTGAATCAGATGACTTTGCTGATGCTGTCGGCGAACTGGTCAATATGATCTCAGGTAATGCCAAGGCAGAGTTCCAACGCAAGGGCGTATCGATCTCTTGCCCATCGGTAGTCATCGGTGCTGACCATACCATCGCGGTCCAGTCCGGAACGCCTTGCGTGTTGATCCCATGTTCAACCGATTGCGGCGAAGTAGTTCTTGAAGTGGCCCTGCGTGAAGCAGAAGCCGAAGTATCCACCTCTGCCGCGGCTTGATCCGGGCACTCACTAAGTACACAATTCTCTGACGACCAGGAGTATGTAATGAAGATTCTTTTGATTGACGACTCAAAGACTATGCGGAACATCCAAAAATCCGTACTCAAGCAGCTCGGGTACACCGAGATCGAAGAGGCATGTGATGGCCAGGACGCACTGTCAAAGATCGGCGCGTTCAACCCAGACCTGTGCCTTGTGGACTGGAATATGCCTGTGATGGACGGCCTGACCTTTGTCACGACCTTCCGCCAGACGAACAAGACCACGCCATTGATCATGGTGACCACAGAAGCTGAAAAAGCTCGGGTGATTGAGGCCATTAAAGCCGGTGTAAACAACTATGTTGTCAAGCCATTCACTCCTGATTTGCTTTCTGAACGGATCACCGAGACGTTGGCTAAATGTTCGGTCGGTTCGTAAGAATCCGACCGGCATGTGGGGTTGGCCTCTGAGCCTTCCTCCCAATGACGAGGGTGCTCCATGTCACAGGGCGAGTGCGATCTAGACCGTCAGCTTAAACTCCAGACCAATCCATCGAAGGTCGAGGGCACGCTGCATGTTGAACCGCTTGAATCGGTTAAGGGTATCAATGCAGATGCACTCCAAGCGTTCTTGGTCGGCCAAGAAGTCCTTGCGCAATACATAGACCGGGACGATCTCGACAAGCTCTGTGAAGAAATCATCGAGGCTCCGCTTGAACCTCATGAAATGATTGTCGCCAGAGGTGATGCGGCTATCAATGGAGACAGTGTGACATACACACTAACTCCAAAGATTGCAGAACAAGTTGAGATTGTCAAGAGCCGAAAGAACGCGCTCAAAGACGGGGTTATCGACCCTGACAATCCGCCTGACCCGGAGCCTGAAGTCTCTAAAGACAGCTCCGATGAATCTGTAAGTTATTATGATCAGATGGCCTTCGTTGTTGTCCACAAGGGCGACAAGATCGCAATAAAATCCGAGAAATCGGATGGTTTCGATGGGTGTGACATCTTCGGGAAGGTCATCCCCGCACACGAGGGAAAATCAAACGAGGGCGTCTTGGATGACTCGATCCTCGTTGCCAATGATGGCACATGCACCGCATTGATCTCTGGTGTGCTCACCGCAGAACCAGGTCATATATCGGTCAGCGGCGAACTCGAAATCAAGGATGATGTGGACTTCCAGACGGGTCGGATTGTCTTTCCGGGGATTGTTACCGTCGGCGGAGCGGTCCGTGATCAATTCAGCGTTCGCGCCCAAGGCGATGTCATAATCCGCGGTCTAGTTGAAGCGGCCAATCTCGAATCATCAACAAACATCACTCTGGCTCGGGGCATGGCGGGTAAAGAGTCCGGAACAATCCGGGTCGACCAGAATCTTGAAGCCGGATATCTTGAAGCGGTTATTGCCCATGTCGGCGGGAATGTGTCCGTCAAGGGGGAAATTACCAACTCAAACCTTACGATCAAAGGCGAGCTCCACGCGGAACACGCGGCAGTACGCGGCGGGCATGTGCAAGCATCAATGGGTGCCAAGATCGGTGCCATCGGTTCGGTTCAGGGGGTTGAGACTGAAGTTGAGATCGGCTCCCTCCCCGAGATAGAGGACAAAGTCCGTGCCGCAGATGGTTTCTTTGATCAGCTTGAATCGAAGATCGAATCTCAGAAATCGAAGATGGAAACCTATTTGTCCGCCATCGCAAAGCCCACGGCTTCGCAGATCGAAGAACAAATGGGGATGCAGTTTGAAATAGACGAGATGGTACTGAGACAGAAACAACTGACAAAAGCCAAAGCGGGTCTTCTTCATATCTTGGCTAAACACACGCATGCCAAACTTGATATTCACAAAGCGATCTACTCCAAGGTCGTCATTTTCATCCCTGGCTACCGGGTTGAGTTCCCAACTGAACTCATGGGCGAATCCACTATTGAGGTTGGTCCGACCGGACACCCGAGCATCACGTTCCGTGGGAAGACGGTCGCCCTGAGCGAGCACGCACGGGTGATGTCTGATGATCGGATCCTTCGGGTCATCCAAGATGAAGGGGCGTTAAGCACCGCCGCTTGATCCCGATCGTCCCCAGAGCACAAACTATTCAGAACCGCTGGTGCTCTTGAGGGGTATATGCTCCTGCAGACCCGATCAATGATGAGCCGGGTCGAGGACACCAATGCCCGCACGACGACCGAACAAACACATGCTCTCGTTCTTCCCTTCGCTTATCACACTGAGTGTGTGCGGGGTGGTACTGCTCGGCTTTACGGCCCCTGGACAGTCCAGCAAGACTGCTATTGACGGGAATGGTTCACAGAACGGAGAATCCATCAAAGAATCTGGTGTGAAAGAGTGCGTCGTCACTTTTTTAACCGGCCGGAAGCTTACCGGGATCATGATGGAATCCAATGAAGAGAATGTGGTACTCCGGATAAACGGGATTGATACGACTTATAGAAGAGCAAAGATTGATTCGATCGATTTTCTTGCACCCGTTTCTGAGCGATTCAAGGAGTTCCGTACAGCGATCCCGGATTCGGATATTGATGGCCGGTTGTTGCTTGTGGATTGGCTTCGGGATCGGCGGGCGTATGAGCTAGCGATCGAAGAGCTTGATTCCATTCTTGAACTCGAGCCCAATAATCCTCAGGCGAAGATCCTCAAAACCTGGCTTGAGCAGCATCTCAAGCTCGCTCGGAGCCGTGTTGAGCGGATCAAGTCCACCCAACAGATTCAGACTTCAAGAAGAAATCGGAGCAATATCCCCACGCTTTCTGAGGAACAGATCAACCTGATACGGGTATACGAGATCGACCTTGCCAATCCGCCACGATTCAAAGTAAGTTCCCAGACGATCAAAGAGCTGATGCACCGTTCTCCTGAGTTGTTCCCGGTCGATGAACGCCAGCGGAAGGCGATCGTCGATGGATCGGATCTGGACAAGCTCAAGCTGCTGTTCCGGCATAAAGCCCGCGACTTGTATCCACAGATCCAGATACTTGAAGATCCTGCGTCATTTCAGGAGTTCAAGAAGAATCTCGTTGGACAGAGCGGGTGGTTGTCCAATGGGTGCGCGACAGCGAGGTGTCACGGCGGCCCAGACGCGGGGCGATTCAAGCTCACCAGCCACAATCCGAACTCCGCGGAGTCCATGTACACGAATTTTATGGTACTCAATCAGTTTGAGCTCCGAGATGGAACGCCCTTGATCAACTATACAGACCCCCAGCGGTCCCCTCTGGTTCAGATGGGGATGGTTCGCTCTCGGTCGCTCTATCCTCATCCAACGGTCGATCCGATCAAATTTGGTCGTAAATGGAGGCCGGTGTTCAGATCCACGACAGCAACAAATTTCAAGCGCACGATCGAGTGGATCCGGTCGCTTTACACCCCCAGACCGGATTATGGGTTCGAATATCCTCCACAGGGTCGATCGGATCCTGATACCGAACCACCGACCCCCCAGCCATAACCAACCACACCCCCTACTCCCCAACCCCCACTCAGCGTGCTACGATTCGACCCTTATGCCCTTTATCCGACCGGTATCCGCCGGCTGATGAGTTTGAAGAGGATGCCATGCCGATGACACACCGATTGTTCCAGCCCCGTACCGCCACCCAAGGATTGATTCTTGCAATTGCTGCTTCGGCCGTTGTGTTGGGCGGATGCTCCAAGAACGATGAGGCTAAAGAGGCGGTCAACGATGCCAGCCTTGAGTTCCGGAACGTATCGATCGGCGACTCGACGCATTCTGATGGCTTTGCCAGCTCAGCGTACACCAAGGCGGGCGAGCTCACCTCGGAGTACGCAGGGAGTGACACTCCGTTCGGCGAAGCCGCCGCGATCTCGGTTGCGCTCTCAAAGCTCGGTATGGCAACACTCGCCAACGGCGAAGCTTCTGAGAATGAAACAGCCGCGATGCACCAGTCCCGGATAATCCGTGGGCACCTGAGCGAATGGATCGCGATGAACGCGGTCGCCAAAGCATCAACAAACTTTGACATCACCGATGAGAAGAAGCAACTCCAGGACCTCATCAAACTCCGCACTGTAGATGTGAGCGAATATTCTGAGCTGTTTGAATCACTCAACTCAGAAATCCAGAACTACCAATCCCAGATTCAGGATCTCGATGCTAAATCTGCTGCAGAGCGCAATGAGAGTGCCCGGTTTGAACTCCAGATGACCAGCGTGACAGCTACACAGGCGGCACAGCTTGCTGAGCGTGTGCGTGAGCACTCACTCCGTGCTGATGGGTACGAGCTTGAATCTGTCCGAATCCAGGGACAAGTCGGGCAGTTGCTGCCTGGGGCCCATGAGATCGAGCTTCAGGTCAAGAAAGCTATGGATCAGATCTCGCTTTTGAACCTGTCGATTGACGAACTCGATCAGCGAGTACAGGATTCAAAGACAGATTCTGCCCAAGCCAGAGCCAACGCAGAGCTTGCCAAATCCAAGTTGATCGAACTGATCGATGCGTTAGAGGACTACCGTCAGAACACTTCGATCCCTGCCAACGAGAAGGCTATCTCGCTCATTCGCCAATCTCTTTCGGCGTCACGGGATGCTTCTAAGACAGCCAGAACCAGCGGATCCATAGCCAAAGCCTCGGCAAACGAGGCTTTGGCTCGCGCGTACTCTCGTCAATCACGGGGTGAAACTGAAATGGTGTCGATGTACCAATCGATTCTCAGTGCTGGGATTCCGGGCAACTGGCAATCAAAGCTTGATTCACACACCGCGACCCGTGATGAACTGACCGAGAGTTCTAAGGAGGCGTTCCTCAACGCCGCCTCGGCACTCCGCGGTGCTCGCGCCCGTGGTGATGCTGGCGAGAGCATGGAAGCGGCCGCGATCAGGCTTGATCGTCTCGGGGGTGTTGAGCCTGAGCCTGAATACACTGAAGATTATGAATCAGATGACCCCGACTATGACGATACCGATTACGATGACGAGGATAACGATGTAGAGGGTTGATACCCCGCAGCAGAATCGTTTCTCCTCTTTGCCACTGCTGTTGCGACCGCTGCGAGTTGTGCAAACATGAGCGAAACCGATCAACCAGCCGTTATAGATGGAGTTCCAACACTCCCCGATGTCCAGCAGCATGTTGTGCGTCCGACCGATCCGGTCGTTGGGACGGTTGTCGAGTCGCGTGTGTGCACCAAATCAAAGAAAGCCGCTGGATTTGTCAGGCACATCGAGATTGATGTCTCAGGAACCGCTCTTGAGGGGGCATGGGTGTCCGGGCAGTCATTCGGTGTGGTTCCACCGGGACAGACAGAAGCCGGTAAACCTCATAAACTCCGGCTGTACTCGATTGCCGCTCCTACAGGAGGCGAAACCGGCGATGGCACGATTATTTCGACAACGCTCAAACGCGTGGTTGACGAAAGCTGGGAAGACCACACACTCTTTCAAGGGTTGTGCTCCAACTACCTCGCGGACCTGCAGATCGGTGACAAGGTAAACCTAACAGGACCGGCAGGCAAACGATTCTTACTCCCCGCTGATCCCGCGGCCCACAACTACCTCTTTATCGCGACCGGCACAGGAATCGCCCCGTTCCGATCAATGCTCGGCGACCTAGCCAAGCTCGGGATGCCCTCGCGGGTGGATCTGATCATGGGGGCTCCATACGAATCTGATCTTCTCTACGACGAAGACTTTAAGGAACTCGCAGAGGATTACCCGGACCGCTTCCACTACCGGACCGCGATCTCTCGGCACACGACGCCCGACCAATCAAAGAAGCTCTATGTCCAGAGCCGGCTCCAAGAAGACGCTTCGGTGCTAATTGAGATCCTCAAGAGCGACCGGACGCTGATCTACATCTGCGGGATCGCGGGCATGGAGCTGGGCATCCTCCAGACATTGGCCAGAATTCTCGACCCCAAATCGCTCAGTCAGTACATGACCGTTGCCCCTGAGATCGGGACCGATCCTGATGGCTGGGATCGTAAAATGATCCCCAGAACGCTCAAACCTACGAAACGGATGTTCCTTGAGGTCTATTGAGTCCTGACAGAAGAGGGGGCTATCTGACCGGATGGGGACCGGTCATGGGGCTTTGTGGCATAGACTTGGTGCAGTATTTTGCAATCGATAAAGATCGTATTTGATGGAGGATCCGATGAGGACCAAACCGACATACCTTTCAAACCTGGGCTCGAACCTGAGCGGCATCCTTACCCTCGGGCTACTCAATCTTGCCCTGGTCTCTCCGGCCATCGGGCAGACAACTGCACTCCCCCCCTCAACTGTTGAAGCCGCTGCGGTGGGCGGATCCCAACAATCACAGATTGTGAGCTTCGTTGACCACTGGGGCCAGCGTGCAATCGGGACCGATGCACAGCAGGCGGCAAGGGCACAGACCAAACTCATCGAACCGATGATCAACTCGCGGGTATCCATCTCATTCCGGCGTGCGTATTCCGACGCGCTCGGGTCCCTCTTTGATCAGCTCGAAGCCAATGGCGATATCGGGTCGACCTTGTCGGCTCTGCGTCTTGCAGGGGAACTGGGATCGACTAGAGGCACCAAGATTATTCTTAGCGGGCTCGACAGCGATGACGCCGGGGTACGGATCTTTGCTGCGGGTCGTGCGGGCCGGACATTCCGGACGACCGCCGCCAATGGTCCTGCCATGTCGGCCAACGACTTGAGCTCGTTGATTTCCAAACTTGAATTGATCACGGCTTCGACCGATGACCAATCGTTTATTAGTGCCTGTGTTCTGGCACTTGGGCAAGGGTGCTCGCTTCCATCGGATGATTTTTTGGCCGCCCGCGCGAACTGCATCCGCATCATGTGTGATGCTGCCGGCAATCATCTCACGACCGACTCGTCAGATTTAGATTCCCGGGTGCGTATGTCGATGCTGGCATCTGGGGCAGCGACAAACTCGCTGTTGCAGGTTGGTGAGGATTCGACGACTGAAGCGGTGAAATCGGCTGTAGGGCTCGGAGCTAACATGATCTCGATCGCCCTGACCGAAGTCATCGCGGGCACGATGCCTGGGGCTGATGATCGCGGGTTGCAAGTGACGCTTGTGCGATCGGGTGAATCGTTGCTGTATTTCGCTCTCCGTGAGCATGCTGAGCTCAATGGCCGATCGGCATCCGGCGTTGAGCAGACCTCATTTGCCGACCTGCTCGAAGCGGGCGATGATCGAAACTTCCGGAACAAGGCGGCGCTGCTGCTTGGCCCTGGATCACCGATCGTGACCGATTTCGGCTTTGCAGACGATGAGTTCGTGCACTGATCTTTCATCTGAGTAGCAACATTTGACACCATCAGCGGGTACAGTGGTTCTATGAGCCGAATGCTGATTCCTGTTGCTGTTCTTGTTGCGTTGGTCGCGTTGTCGGTCTTTGGTGATCGCCCGCTACCTCGGGCGGATCTGACCTATATCAACTCCTCTGAGGTCAACACCCTCGACCCCCAGCGGATGAGCTGGATGCACGACCTGAGAACCGCTCGGCTGCTCTTTGAGGGGCTTGTCAAGAACGATGTACTCAGCGATGACTTCGATATCATCCCAGGTGTTGCGGAGTCCTGGGACCTGTCAGACGACGCTAAAACCTACACCTTTCATCTCCGCGTTGACGCCAAGTGGACCAACGGGGCGGATGTCACCGCTCAGGATTTCGTGTTCTCGTGGAGACGGGCGTTGCTACCTGATCTGGTGTCGGACTATGTCGCGATGTTCCTCAACATCGAGGGTGCTCAGGCGTTCTACGACTGGAGGCAGCAGCAACTCGATGGGTTTACCGATCGAGAGTTTGCAAGCGATGATGCCCGGCGGATCGCGGCGTATGACCTGTGGGAAGAAACCAAAGCACGCTTCGATTCGATGGTCGGACTCAAGGCGATCGATGAGCACACACTGGTTGTCACTCTTGAACGACCGGTGCCCTATTTCCTTGAGCTGGCCGCCTTTGCGGTGTTCTCACCGGTCTATGAGCCGTTGGTGGCGCAGTACGAGCGTCCTGATCCTGTGACGGGTCGGTTGATCCGTCGACCGGGATGGACCAAGGGCGGGGTGCTCGTTTCCAATGGAGCGTTCGAACTCACGGGCTGGCGGTTCAAACGCGATATGCGGATGACCAAGAGCCCCCACTACTGGGACCGCGACTCGATCGCGATCAATACCGTTTCCATCCCCTCGATCACCGATCCCAACGCGGGCGTGCTCGCTTACCAGACCGGTTCGATCGACTGGATCGCGGATGTCACGAGCCCGTACCGCGGCGACATGGTCGCACAGAAGCTCGCGTTTCTTGATGAACAAAAGGAACGGGTGGCTGAGCTTGAATCGCTCGGGTACGACCAGTTCTCGATCACTCGCATGTTGCCTGATGACCCTCGCGCCCTGACGCATGCGGTGTCATCCTTCGGGACTTATTTTTACAACTTCAACTGCAAGCCCCGCTTGCCCGACGGGCGAGACAACCCGTTTGCTGACGCTCGCGTGCGTAGAGCGTTTGCGATGTGCATCGACAAACCCGCGATCGCTCGAGAGATCCGTCGGCTTGGCGAGCCGTCCGCGTCGACGCTGATCCCCCCTGGGTCGATTGGCGGGTACAGCTCGCCCAAAGGATTACCCAATATTGGTGATGCCGCGGACGAAGAAGATCGGCAGGCGATCATCGCGAGGGCAAAGGCACTGCTCGAAGAAGCCAACTTCCCGGATAACTTCACCGTCGAACTCGCGTTCAACAAAGATTCGGGACACGACCTGATCGGTCAAGCGATCGCCAAGAGCTGGCAGAAATCGCTCGGCGTGCAGACCTCGCTCTCGCAGAAAGAAATCAAAATCTTCCGCGAGGACCTGAAAAACAAGCAGTACATGACCGCGCGGGCCGGGTGGTTCGGCGACTACGGCGACCCGACCACCTTCCTCGATATCAGCCATTCCAAAGACGGCAACAACGACCGCGCGTACAACAACCCGGTCTTTGATGATCTTTTATTGCAAGCGAGCAACGAACTCGACCCGGCCAAACGGATGGCACTTTTGAGCGAAGCCGAGCGGATCATTATGGAAGAGGACCTGCCATTGGTACCGATCTTCCATTATGCGACGATCTACATGTTTGATGCCAAGAAGATCACAGGGCTCTCGACGCATCCACGCACCAAGCAGAACGCGTTCCTGATTGACGTGCTCGGTGATGGGATCGGCGACGACCAACCGCGCCCGATGAACCCCGATCAAATACAAGCGGAGGCGACCACGCCATGATGACCATGATCCTCCGCCGGCTCGCGGCGCTGCCTGTTATTTTGCTGGTGATCTACACAATCACACTGACCCTCGCGTGGGCAGTGCCCGGGAATCCGCTGGAGAACCCAGAGAAGCGGCCCAAGCCTGAGGTCATTGAGCAGATGAAGAAGCAATACAACCTCGATTCGTTCCAGAGGTTTTATGTGTCGTACCTGAGCAGCGTGACGGGGTTTGAGTATGCGAAGGACTGGGCAAACGGTGACTTGGCGCGTGATCAAGAGGCTGCTCTTGAAGCGGGGTTCCCCGCGGCTCAGAGGCCGATCTTTGATCTTGGGCCTTCGCTTGAGTATGACGACTGGACGGTCAATGAGATTGTGGGATCGGCCCTGCCTGTGTCGATTACACTCGGGGCGGCGGCGATTCTGATTGCCCTTGTCGTAGGTGTTGGGGCTGGGGTGATCGGCGCGGTCAAACCAAACTCGGCGAGTGATCTCTTTACGCTAACAATCGCGATGATCGGGATTTCTTTGCCCAGCTTTGTGATCGGAACGGCGCTCTTACTGGTGTTTGCGGTACTGATACCAATGTTCCCCGTTGGGGGATGGGGCGGGCCAATGAAGGCGGTGCTCCCCGCGGTGACGCTCTCGCTCCCCTTCGCGGCGTACATCGCCCGGCTCACACGCATGGGCATGATCGAAGCCCTTGGGGCCGACTACATCCGCACGGCCCGTGCGAAAGGGGCCTCTGAGAACGCAGTGCTGTATAAGCACGCGCTCAAGAACGCGTTCCTGCCTGTGCTCTCATTCCTCGGACCTGCAGCAGCACTCGCGATGACAGGTTCGTTCGTCATCGAACAGGTCTTTACCATCCCAGGCATGGGTCAGCACTTCGTCAACGGCGTGCAGAACAAAGACCTCTTCCTCATCATGGGCGTGGTCCTGATCTTCGCAACGATGTTGATTCTGTTCAACTTGGTTGTTGATGTGCTCTACCGCTGGGTTGATCCGCGGATTGCGTGATCGATTCTGGGTGCCACTACTCGCATTCTTATGCGCAGAAGTGTCTTCCATTGATTGTGTTTTTTGATATACCAAGACACTACTGCGCCGAAGACGGCGAGTAGTGGCACCCGTGCTTAAGCAAGTTCTTTGAACTTAAACGATGCGCCTGGCAGGATGTCGCAGGTGATGAACTCGACCTCTGCGAAGTCTTTGGCGTGTTGATTCGGTGCGCTGACCTGGAGCCATACCGCCATGTCTGGGCCAACATTAACGACAAGACCGTTGGATCTGGTGTCGATGCCGACGATCTTGCCCATGATCCGACGAGGACGACCAGCGACTGGGTCAATACTCCGGCCGCCGGCTGTGGCGGCATCAATGCGGCGGGCGGTGGCGTGGATGGTGCCAAGAACGGTCTTGCCGACCATTGAGCGGAGTCCGTCCATATCGCTTGCGGGTTGGAGATTCAGTTTGTAGTTGGTATTGGCGAAGCTCAGAACCACGCAAGGGGATTCGCATTCGCAGATCTCTTCGATCGTGGTGCGGGTGAGGGTGGGGTCGATCTTGGTGGTTGGTGATGGGTGGAGCATGCATTAAGGATAGCCGGGAACGGTGATGGCTGCCCGCGTTCAGACGACCGCTTCACCCATTGCTGGTCTGGGAAGATCCCGACCGGCGTTGCCCATGCGAAGAAAGTTCCAGAGCATGATCGAGCCGCTGGGGGTCATGAAGGATTCGGGATGGAACTGGACGCCTTCGAGCGGGGCCTTGGATTCGTCAGCCCAGACCCGTCGCATCCCCATAACGACCTCGACTTGTTTGCCATCGATCTCGTCATTGCAGGTCGCGGTGACCTGCCAGCCATCTTCTCCGGGCGTAAGGGCCGGGATGGTTGCGGGCTCGACGATGAGCGAGTGGTACCGGGCGACGGTCGCGGGGGCGTCGATGCCCGCGAAGAGGCCTTGCGCGTCGTGGTCGATTTCGGAGGTTTTGCCGTGCATAAGTATTTGGTGGCGTGCGACGGTCATGCCGTTGCTATCGGCCATGCACTGGTGCCCCAAGCAGACACCCAGCACGGGGATCTTCCCCGCGAAGTGTTTGATGATGGCGCTGGAAACCCCCGCTTCTTTGGGGGTACATGGGCCGGGCGAGATGATGACATGGCTCGGGCCTTTGCCGTTGTCGAGCTCGGAGGCTTGTTCTGGGGTGATCTCGTCGTGGCGTTTGACGATGAGATCGCGATCGGGCTCTAGGGTCCGATCGATCTCTCCGAGACGCTGGACAAGGTTCCAGGTGAAGGAGTCGTAGTTGTCTATAAGTAGAATCACGGCAGACTGTAGGGGCAATGTCGCGAGCGGTTCTAGGCCGCGTCTTTGTGGTCATTGTGATCATCAAGATCGCTTTGATCATGATGGCCTTGCTGTTCATTGTGCATCCAAGTGGTGCCCGCGATGCCGTCCTGAGTCACAAGGAACAGGTCCTTGGTGATCGGGTATGGCAAACGCGTGAAATCTTCGCTCACGCGGTCACACAATCGCTGGACGAACGAATCTGGATCACAACTCAGCGCGATAAACATATCACGCGCGGGCGTGGCGACATAAAAATCTGGGCCAAGGTGATGTGCAAGCTTGGCGTGCAGATCACCCATTAATAGACGGGCCGCGTCGTAGCCATCCTGCTCTGCAACGATCACAGCTTTGCCGCCCTCGGCACTCTCGATGACCTGCATGTCGAGTTCTGGTGCGTAGAGGTCCAGGTTCTCGCGAGCCAGATCATCGAGGTCCTCGATGGTAATACCCCAACGGATGACCTGGTCCATTGTGATGCTCACGGTCATGTGAGGCATATCAAGTACGAACACGATGACCGTGTCGTTGACAAACGGAACATGAGCGACGAGCGATTCTGTGAGATGCTCGAAAATCGAGATTGGCTGGATGCGTGGCATGATCCGTGCTTTGGCTTGTTCGAGGGGGATGTCGTTGACTTCGACATGATCACCCATAAAGAGCTGGTCGAGGAAATGCTCGACGATGTCGGTGCCCCGTTCTGGTTCGTGAGCGACCATCCGGTAGAGATTCTCGAGATCAAGGCGTCGGCCATTGACATGGAGTTCGTTGGGAGTGACTCTGTTGATGCTGAACTCTGGCTGCATGCGTTTGATCAGTTTGACCACATGCTCTACAAATGCATCAGATTCCTTTGGCATAGTTCCCATGTCAACTCCTTTTGCAGCTAGAGCGGATACGTCGCGTGCTGCTGGAGAGAGTTTCGACGGGTTTCAAGACCCGGTGAACGCTGAATGTGAACGGAATTGGCTTTGGGACCTTGATTGTGGGGCTCGATGGGATGATTCCGTATGGGAGGGACGATAATCTGGACACACCGAACAAAGTTCGACTCTCGGGTTCGATATAATGGCGAGCAAACCCTACACTGACTGGATACAATCGTGGCCAAGATCGGGGACGAGATTCTCGGGCGTATGGAGCGTCCGGACCAATAAACCACGATCGAATGAGCGGAGACATACTGTGACCGAACAGGAAATTGAATCAAAGGTAATCGAAATTGTTGCTGAGCAAATGGGCGCCGATAAGGAGAAGATCTCCCGGACCACCAGCTTCATGGAAGACCTCAATGCTGATAGCCTTGACACCGTCGAGCTCGTTATGGAGTTCGAGGACGAGTTTGAAACATCAATCCCAGACGACCAGGCCGAAAAAATCCTGACCGTCGGCAATGCGATTGATTTCATCATGCAGGCCAACGGTACGGAATAACTCCCGTCCCGTATCGAATCCCCCAAGCCCCCCGCCCCGAGCCCTCATACGGCGAGCATCGGTGGGGCTTGTGCGTTTGTCTCTAAAGTCTACCTGGCACGAAGTAGACGCGAGCTGATGCAACTGGCCAAGCCCAGATCAGGACCACCTCTATGAGCTCTAAAAACCGTCCAATCCAGCGTCACCGTGTTGTGATCACCGGCTACGGTGCGGTGACCAATATCGGACATAACGCTGCTGACACTTGGGATGCAATGAAATCTGGCCGATCAGGCATCAGCCCGATCGAGTCCGATGAGTTTACCAAGTTTGATGGGTGGACTGTAACGATTGGCGGGCAGGTCCGCGATTGGTCGCCGGACTCTGTGCTCGAAAAGCGTGAGTCCAAACGGATGGATCGTGTTTCGCTGCTTGGGCTTTGCGCAGCACAAGAAGCCGTGAATCACTCAGGGTTTGATTTCAGCACCAGCAATCCAGAACGCCAAGGCATTGTCATGGGTTCAGGGATTGGCGGGATCTCGACGATCGAGGCTAGTGTCCAGACGATGGTCTCCAAAGGTCCATCGCGGGTTTCGCCGTTCACGGTTCCCAAGCTGATGGCTAATGCAGTGACCGGGAATATCTCGATCCGCTTTAATCTTCAGGGTCCTGCCTCGACCCACGCGACCGCTTGTGCCTCTTCTGGTCATGCGATCGGGGACGCGATGGAAGCCATCCGTTCTGGCAAGGCTGATGTCATGCTCGCTGGCGGCTCTGAAGCCGCTCTGACGCCTTTGTGCCTCGGTGCGTTCATGACCATGAAAGCTCTCTCAACCCGCAACGACGCCCCTGAGAAGGCCTCACGCCCGTTTGATAGCGGTCGCGATGGGTTTGTGCTCAGCGAGGGAGCAGCGGTGTATGTCCTTGAGTCTGAGGAGCACGCCAAAGCACGCGGCGCGACGATTTATGCAGAACTGAGCGGAGCAGCCAACTCATGCGACGCCGGTCATATCACTGCTCCACACCCCGAAGGGCGAGGAGCGGGACACGCCATGCGGTGGGCGCTTGACGATGCTGGGCTCGATCCCGAAGACATCAACTACATCAACGCACACGGCACATCGACGCCGCTGGGCGACAAAGCCGAGATCATCGCGGTTAAGACCATTTTTGGCGAGCACGCCCTCAAAGGCGGGGTCAACGGCGGCTTGGTGATGAACTCCACCAAATCCATGCACGGGCACTGCCTTGGCGCATCGGGTGCGGTTGAACTCATCGCTTGCATCCACGCGGTCACCGATGGGATCGTGGCTCCGACAATCAATCTCGATGACATCGACCCCGAATGCGGTGGTGTTGACATCGTGGCCAATGTGGCCCGCGAGATGCCGGTCCAGACCGCGATGAACAACACTTTCGGGTTCGGCGGACACAATGTCAGCCTGATCGTCAGCCGATACGACGGCTAAGCGGCTCGGTGCCCAGCTGGCTGTAACTGGAACAGAATCTATTATCTGGACCTTGCTCACTGGCATTACAGTTGCGATTGTATGTATGCCCCCTTGGAATGTGCGCGTTATGTACATTGGGGCGCAGTTCGTGCCGATGAGGTCAGTATGGGATCCAATCTCAAGTCAATCATGCGCATCGAGGTTCCGGTGGTCGTCGTCTTAGGCGAGCGTCCTGTGGACATCGCAGGCGTACGCCAATGGGTGCCCGGCTCGATCATTGAGCTCCAGATTAGTGCTGAGGAAGACCTCAAGATCAGGATCAACAACCGCCAGATCGCCATGGGCTCTGCGGTCAAGATCGGTGAAAACTTTGGGGTACGCCTGACAACAACCCTCGGCCAGACCGAGCGGATCGAAGCGATGGGGCCTGATTCTGATTCAGGCGCCGACATGGGCGGAGAGGGTGAAATGTCACCCGACGATATCGCCGCGGCGCTGCTTGCCGGTCAGATTTGAGATTTGATTGATTCCGGAGAACTCGAAACTAGCGGACAATATCCCGGCCTTTGATCCCATCGCGAGTTGCCCAGAAGTAGGCTGGATAGAGGCCACCACCAAATCCAGCTACGTTTGAGCCGATCTCAAATCCGTCCTCACTCATCCCATAGTTTATAAAGAGACTTGTCGGAGGATTCCATCTGTCTGTAGGCGTGAACTCACGGACCACCCTCTGGTTATCGCTTTCTGCAAGTTGTGCAACATCGGACATCTTTACAGTCGCGACTGATCCATCAGCGGCGAGTGCACCTGGATTCGCGCCTGGATTGTTCCATTGCGGATGCCCCTCTTCAACCCCCAGATCGATAACCTGAAATCCGACATCGTTGGTCACACGGCGGGATTTTTGGGACCAATCGAATCGTTCCCACATGATTACTTTGTTTGAGGGGAACGAGGTTTCAGAAACCTTGTTCCGCCTTGCAAGCGAACTGGGGCCATCATTTCTGCTTGGGTTTGGTCGCGTGTCATCTTTGTATCGCTTCGGAGAAAACCACAATGTCGGCGACATCACATAAGAGCAGTCCCAGATACCGGTATTGAGATTGAACCCCGGATTATCAATCGCTAAATCTTGAAATCGATCTAAAATAAACTTGTCTGCCGGAGCGAACTGAACCTCTGAAGCATAATCACCGTCATGAAGCCACCCGCCCACAAGTGAATACCAGTGGAACGCATACATTTCTGAATACCACTGGCCCGGTCCTGTAAACTCGTAATACCCGGCGAGCCCAGGCTTCCTCGCGGTTGCCCAACCGCCGTTGGCAAACCCTCCACCGGTCTTGGTTGTGTTGAATGGGTTGATGTAGCTGTCTCTAAACTCACCGGCGTAGAGCATCTGGAGTTGGCCCATAGATCGCAGGTTGGCCTTGCTCTTGACCGTTTGAGCGGTCAATCGTGCTTTGCCCAATGCGGGAAGCAGGAGCCCCAGTAGTACAGCAATAATTGCAATTACTACAAGCAACTCGATCAGGGTAAAACCACAGATACGACGATTTGATCGAGACATTTTGAACTCCACATAGCGGAACTGTGAAAAACCACAGTATCCTGTTCACACAACCGGCTCCAACAACAGAGCTCAATCGGCAACTAGAAAGGGTCTGAATAGACCAGAACTGAATAAACCCCAGAGAAGCACTGAGAGCATACCACAAAACGGGCTAAGAATCACTGTTTTCCCACAGATCAATGTGGTATGGTGAGTGTTGTGAAGTCTGCGTGGTCTTTGATTCAAAGTTTCTGTGTGGACAATCACCAAAATCATCGGTTCACACGGCAGAATCGACCGATGAGGATGCTAGATTTGTATCCACGATTTCTACCCTGTACCCAATTGGACCCCTATCCATGCCCCGCAATATACCAGTCGGCAATGGCTCAATCCTGTTCACTTTCGACGACCAATACCGGATGCGGGATATCTACTCACCCCGTGTTGGCCGCTACAACCACACCGATGGGCACGTACAGCGGTTCGGGGTCTGGGCTGATGGGCAGATTTCGTGGATCGAAGAGGATTCGTGGGAAAGAGAACTTCGGTATAAACCGGACTCGATGACCACCGAAGTGCTGCTGACCAATCACGAGCTCGGGCTTGAGCTGACATGCAATGATCTGGTCGATTACCACAAGCCGGTGTATTTCAAGAAGGTCACGGTGCGAGATCTGAGGGGGGCGGTTCGTGATGTTCGATTGTTCTTCCACTTCGATCTCTCCATCAATGGCTCACCGGTCGGGGATACCGCCAACTACGACCCCAATACCAACGCGGTCATCATGTACAAGGACGATTCGTACTTCCTGATCAACGCATCGAGCGATCCGACCAAATGCGGTATCGAGCACTGGGCGATCGGCGCAAAGCGTGTTGGGGGTGCTGAGGGGACTTGGCGTGATGCTGAGGATGGGCAGCTTGGTCGCAACGCGATCTCGCAGGGCTCGGTGGATGCGACCGTTGGTGTGTATGTGCAGGTTCCTGAGAACGGGGAAGCAGAGATGACGCTGTGGGTGATCTGCAGCGACAACTATGAAGCCGCCAAACATCTCAATGAGCGTGTCTGGGAGATCAGTCCGGAACGGCACATCTCCCGCACCGAGGCATACTGGAAGCTTTGGAGCCGGAAAGAACCGCTCGATACCGCCCCACTACCCGAGCCGATCCGAGATTTGTATTACCGATCGCAACTGATCCTGCGTACGCAAATCGACAACGGCGGCGCAATCATCGCGGCCAACGACACGGACATCACCCACTTTGCGGGAGACCACTACTCCTACTGCTGGATGCGTGACGGGGCGCTGGTTGCCCATTCGCTCATTCTCGCGGGGCAGAGTGAGCTGAGCCGAAACTTCTTCCGGTATGCGGCTGATTGCATCGGTGAAAAGCCGTACTTCCTGCATAAATACACACCCGAGGGTGACCTTGCGAGCTCGTGGCATCCATGGATGATCGATGGCAAACCAGTACTCCCGATCCAGCAGGACGAGACGGCGCTCACGCTCTGGGCGTTGCGCCAGCACTTCAATGAGTTCCGGGATGTTGAGTTTATTAAGCCGTTGTATGTCAAGCTGGTGCTCCGTCCAGCTATGTGGATGCTTGAACACCGGGATCACAACGGGCTTCCACTGCAGTCGTGGGATCTTTGGGAAGAGCGACGGGGTATTCATACCTTTACCGTTGCTGCAACGATTGGCGCGCTCAATGCGGCGGCCGACTTTGCGAGCGACTTCGGAGAGATGGACCGGGCCGCGGCGTTCCGTGAGGGCGCCGACCGGATGAAGGGGGCGCTCAAACGACACTTCTGGCACGAAGAACGCGGACACTTTGCTCGCATGGCGGTGCCTTTGGAAGACGGCTCGTACCGGCTGGACATGACGCGCGACAGCGCCAACTACGCGTTGTTTGCCTTCGGGGCGTTTGAATCAACTGATCCTTTGATCCAGTCAGAGATGGACACCATGCGGGATCGGCTGTGGGTCAAGACCGATGTTGGCGGGTGCGCCCGGTATGAGCGGGATTACTACCACCAGGTTGAGTGCGAGAAGACCGATGATGTGCCGGGGAACCCTTGGGTGATTTGTACGCTCTGGCATGCTCAGTACCAGATCGCCAAGGCTGAGACAACTGATGAGCTTAAGGCGGCGATGATGCTGCTGGACTGGACTCACCAGCGGACGATGCCTTCTGGGGTTCTTGCAGAGCAGTTTGATCCATATTCGGGTGATCCGATCTCGGTTTCGCCTTTGACATGGTCACATGCGACTTATGTGAGCACATGCGTGCAATATCTTAAGAAGCTTGAGCTGCTCAAGGCAGGGGCCGCGAAGTCGGCATCTGCGAAATCCGTGAAGTGAACCGGGTCAACCTAGCGGCGGGCTGATACCCTTGCCGATGCACTCTGCTCAGATTGAATCCATCTTGAATGATCGCTTCGGGCTCGATGCCCTGCGCCCGCTCCAGCAGGAGATCATTGATCGCGTGCTCGGTGGCGGTGATGCGCTGGTCGTCATGCCTACTGGTTCAGGGAAGTCGTTGTGCTTTCAGCTCCCGGCACTGGTCAAGCATCAGGAATCGGGCGGGGTTGGATTGGTTTTTTCGCCGTTGATTGCGTTGATGGAGGATCAGGTCGCGTCACTGCAAAAACGAGGGATCAGTGCGGCGTTTGTGAACTCGACGGTCCCGCCTCAAGAGCGACGCAAGCGGTACAAGAAACTCGCGGCCGGGGAATATGAGCTGTTCTATGCGACCCCTGAGCGAATGACCAAGCCCGATTTTCGCGAAGCGCTGGATCAGGTTCCAGGCGGGGTGAATCTGCTGGCGATCGACGAGTGCCACTGTGTCACCAAATGGGGGCACGATCTCCGCCCAGCGTACCAGCGGATCGGGGAGTTCCGAAAGGAACTCGGTAATCCTGTCACCATCGCGCTGACCGCGACGGCGACCAAGCCTGTCCGCGAAGATGTACGAACCGTCATCGGCGCGACGCTCGAATCCATGCCTTTGTTTGCGGCTCCGGTGGATCGGCCGAATCTGAAACTCCGGTGCGTCGAGGCGTGGGACGATGACGACAAGATCGAGAAACTCCAATCAACACTCAATGGCATCCGGGGCACCTCGATCGTGTACTTCACGCTTATCAAAGATTTAGAACGCATGGCGCCAAATATCATGCGGAAGATGGATCGGCCCGTCGAGATCTACCACGGCCGGCTCCCGCCAAACGAACGAAGGCGGGTCTACAACCAGTTCATCAACGCGACGCCCAGAGAGAATCTCTTGCTCTGCGCGACCAATGCGTTCGGGATGGGGGTAGACAAATCCGATCTCAGATCCGTCATCCACGCCCAGCTCCCAGGATCAGTCGAGGCGTACCACCAGGAAGTCGGACGCGCGGGACGCGATGGGCTGCCTTCGATCTGCAAGATTCTGTATGCTCAGTCGGACTTGACCATCCAGCAGGAGTTCATCCGCTGGCAGAACCCGACGCCTGACCTGATCATGCAGACCATGAGCGCGATCGAGGCGCGGTTCAATCACGACGACTTCGATTCCGACGACCTCCGCATCCATGTCATCGGCAAAGGTCACGCTCACGGGCTCGGTGGCGGGGTCATGGACTATGTTCTCATCCGTCTGGCGGAGTTCGGGGCGATCGAGCTGACCCCCATTCCGGGCAACGAACGGGGACAGGGGCGGTACCGATATGTTCGCACCATTGATGATGATGAAATCGACGCTGACATGCTCTCTGAGAAGCTCAAACGCGATCTCATGCGTCTCCTCGACGTCGTGAATCTGACCAAAGCCGACGATATTCCGGCGTATATCAGCGACTATTTCGACCTCTAGCCGAGCTATCATTCCTTCCTACTTAACCGAAGAATAAAGGAACACACCAATGAGCCAAATCACTGAAATCATCATCGAAGACTCCGTCGTAGGCGACGGGATGGAATGCCCAAAGAACGCGACCGTCAAGGTCCACTACAAGGGCACACTCATGGACGGGACCGTCTTTGACTCCTCCTACGATCGCGGCGAGTCCATCAACTTCCCGCTCAACAATCTCATCCAAGGCTGGCAAGAAGGCATCCCGGGCATGAAGGTTGGCGGCAAGCGCAAGCTCACCATCCCCTACGCCAAGGCGTACGGCGAGTTCGGTTCACCACCCGCCATCCCAGCCAAAGCCGACCTGATCTTCGAGATCGAACTCCTCGGCCTCAGCTAACCCCCCCACCCCCCAAAGTGAAGATTGTGCTGATGTGATGTCTCGCCCAACCGTTTCGATCATCGTGCCTTCGTTCAATCAAGCCAAGTTCCTCGATGAGGCGCTTGGCTCTCTTATGGCCCAACGCGATCAGATTCACGAGATAATCGTCATGGATGGTGGCTCGACCGATGGATCAAGAGAGATCATCGAAGGCTATCAATCCGAACTGACCCACTGGCAATCCGAGAAGGATGACGGGCAGTCCGACGCGATCATCCAAGGGTTTCAACGAGCCACCGGCGACATCCTCGCGTGGGTCAACTCCGATGATGCGTTGCTCCCCGATGCTGTTGTGTCGATGCGTGAAGCCTTTGCTGCCAATCCAAAAACCGGGATGATCGAGGGCGACACGATTGTTATTGATCAGGATTCGCTGGTGATTCGGTGTGATCGAAGGGCCGGGCCTTCGCACCTGTGGGCGAGGTTTGGATACATGCGCAGCCACCAGCCGAGCACTTTCTTTCGGCGATCGCTCTATGAGAGCGCAGGTGGCGTTGACCAGTCCATGCACTGCACGATGGATACCGACCTCTGGTACAAGATGCTCCCAATTGCCAATGCGATTCGCTTGGAGGAGTTTATTGGTGTTCACCGCATCCACACCGACGCTAAGGGAGAGAGCGAGGGTTGGAAGAAGCAGTACGCCGACGAGCGGGCGATTCTTGATCAACGCTATCCCCATTACCGAAACAATCCGGTTCGCTATCAGTTCGGGCGATTGGCTTTTTATGCGTCGCAATGTCTAAGTGGGCGGTCCAAGCGAGCAAAGAAAGAAACCGCATTACTCCGCGGCCAAGAACTCACGGGACTGTTCGAATAAAGGCCTCATCTCGATCAGTCGTCGGCTTTGAGCACAAAGAGCATGTGGTCATGGGCGGGAAGCCATCCGGGTGGACTTGTGTGTTTGTGGACTCCCAATCGCATGCCCAATCCCCAGATTATGCCCCGGACTCGGTCGCGGATGATTCGTGATTTCTTGAATCTCGCATGGCTGGTGCGTTCATAGCCAACGAGTTTCATCGAGTGCGTCTTTGCAAGATGCTTGATGGTTTGGTGGGTGTAGAACACCTGATGCTCTGGGAGCGAGCAATACCAGTAGCGGGAGCCGTGCCATTTCCATGCGGGTGATCCGGCGTCACCGGTGAGGCCAACGAAGATCCCGCCTGGGTTCAGGAGTGCTCGCATGTCCCTGATGAAGGCGTTTGGATCGAGCAGGTGTTCAAGGACATCAATCGCGAGAATGACATCAAAGCGTTGGTCGGTTGTGCATTGATCAAGCATCGGGGCGATGATCTTGACGCCCCGCTCCTCTGCTTGGTCAGCCGCTTGCTGTCCAGGTTCGATTCCGAACCGCTCCCACGACTGGCCCAGATACCCCAGCAACGCGCCGTTTGAGCACCCGATGTCAAGGATTGCTGGTCCTGATGCGTGAGTGTTGATGACACGCTCGATGTCATCAAACCGCCGCTTGGATGGGTCTGGGGTCTCCTCCCAGTGATCTCCCGACGCTTGCTCGTAGCACGCGATGAGATCTTGCTCCGGGATAAACGGGTTCTTGAACTCGATTGCACAACTCGGACATCGGTGCATCTGAAACTGCATGCCGCTGAGATTTATTTCGATTCCAGCGACGTTCGATGGCTGATTGTGCACAACGCGTCCGCACTTGCCGGAAGGCACGTGGCAGATCGGGCAGTTGGCATTTGAATCGTTGCTCAATCCTGTACTCACGGTGTGCTCACTAGATGCTTGGCTTGGTCGTTATAGATTTTCTGCTGCCCGATGTCTTCTAGCATACGCAGCTTATTCTCGACTCCAACAGTGAAGTTTGCGTGCATCATCATCATCTTATCGAGTTGTTCCCCTGATAAGTTGATTGGCCTCTTCCCATCCCACAGGGGGTCATTGGTGCCTAAATGCATGTAGTTAAAGTATTGAATCCTCGGAAACATCCCGAATCGGATCGGTCCGACTCTCATATGACGCCGGGTCTGTTGATTCTGGATCACTGAAGGTATCCACCGATTGAGCTTTGTAGCCCTCTCATGCTCTTTGATAAATGCGTTCCCGGTGGGTTGGTCACACTGATACTTCTCAATATTCTCCGCCACCCATTCCCACATGAACGCAGCACGATCATCTGCACGGATTGCCATGAATCCATGGCAATAGATTTCGTCATCCATGGCGATATAGTCGTAACTAGACATCATTGAAGTAATATTTTCGCTGAGATCCGAAAAGAATCGGATGTCGCAATCCGAGTAGACAAAGAAATCCGGCCCGTCTGACTGACGCACTGAATCAATCGCCCCTCGGATAATCTCCACTTTTTTTGCCATCGCCTTAACCCATCCGCAGGATAGATATTCACCTGAGGAGCATCTTTGATCAAATCGATTCACAACCACTTCGAACGATTCTGGAACACTCGGCAAAAAAAACTGATCAAGCATCTCGCGATGAGTCTCAGAAAAATAAGTGTACATCTTAATTTTATTCATGCCCCGCCTCAACTCGACATGCATTGCATTCCACCAGACTTATTGCTGGGATGTCTCGTTGATCATAGCGTCAAAGAGTTGCAAACTCTGATTCACGGTGTCTTGCGGCCCCCACATCTTGATGAGGATACGAGAATCGCCCAGATCAAAGATCGCGGCGTGGATGGCGTAGAAGATTTGCTCTTTGGTGCCGCCTTTGGCACCGGGGTCGAGATAGGTACCGTCAAGATCAATGATTTGCACATCGTGCTCGTGAACTGACTTGTTCGTTATTCTGGCTCGTGATCGGCCGCCGGTTGCGCTGATGATCTGCCCCTGCATGCGGCGGACGATGTTGCGTGTGCTCTCGGATTCTTGGGTGAACGACACCGAGGCATTCCCCAGCACATTCTTGATGTACATCTCGGCGAATCTCCCGCGTGGGGGAACGGCCATACGCCAGCTTTCGGGCATCTCCCAGCGGAGTCCTGAGCTGGCGGCGTATTCTTCTTCGCTCAGCGTGTAGGCAAGACCGTCGCCGGGGGCGGTGCTGCCTTGGAGCTGGTCACGCAGATCCAAACCTTTATCGCGGGAACGGCCTAGGAGGGATTTGGAATCTCTTTCACGCTCCCACTCGCGTTGTTCCTCTTCGGTCGTTTCGGAATCACCCGCGTCAGGGGCTCCTGCATCTAGAGCCACTGCACCGTCCATTTGAGGGTCGATATCGGTTGCCTGCTCGCCGGTGCCTTCATCATTGAGCTCGATGCCTTGCTTGGCGGCGAGTTCATCGAGGTAGCTCGTATCTGCGGAGGGCTCGCTGGCGGCGGCCCCCGCTGCTTTTGTATCAGTTGAATCTGAACAACCAGCTAGGGTTAGGGACAGGAGAATCGCTGCTGCGGAGATCGTGTGCATGGTATTCATACCTCTAGTGTAGGGACGAGCTGGCCTTCAGTTTCATTCGTGAATCACGCTTCAAGCCTCGGCTGGGGTCTCTCTGAGCCAGATATCGGCGGTGATGAGCTCGACCGAGTTGCCACTAGAATCACGGCAGTAGATCGATCGGCCTGGGGAGAATCGTCCTTCCGGGGTCCATTCGATTTCTTGTTCGATCACGATCCCAAAGGAAACGAGGCGGTCTTTCCAGTTGTCGTATTGAGACTCTTCTATCCGGAAAGCAACATGCCCCTGTCCTGAGGTACCGTGGCTCGGAACGGTCCGCCCGGCTTTGCTGGATTCATTGGGATTAAAAATAATGAGCACATGAGACTCATCAACTCGGCAAGCAAACCCGAGTTCGGTCATGTCTCGCACGACCGGGAAGCCGAGGACTTCCGAATATAACCAGACTGCCGATTTGATGTCATCGTTGTAGAGAATCGTTTCAAGGATTGACTGTGGTCTCATACACAAAGTATAGTCAAAGGCTACGATCACTCAATTCAAGCGAGGGGTTTATGAAAGGACACGCATGAAGATCGCTGACAAGAGCAAATGGGCACCCAAATCAATTTTTTCACTCGAGGAGCTGAGATCTGAACTCGATACGATCGATGCCGCTCATCAGGCGGGGACCTTGTCCACCGATGGCGGATGGACCGTTGGACAGAACCTCGAACACTGCGGCAAGTTCATCGGATTCTCGCTCGACGGGTTCGGGCCGGACATGAAGCTCCCGCTGCTCTTTAGAATTCTCGGAAAGCTGGTCTTCAAGCGGATGGCCAAGAATCCAAAGGGGCAGATGAAGCCCGGCATCAAGCTCCCCGAATCCGAGAATCCACTATTGCCTGCAACTGAAGTGAACTACGAGGATGGAATGGCACTCATGCGCTCGCAACTTGCACGGATTATCAATGGCGAACAAATGCTCCATGACAGCCCGCTCCTTGGCAAAATGACCAACGAACTCTGGACGCTTGTGCATCTCAACCACTGCCGGATGCACTTTGGATACTTTCAATATGCACATCCATCCAACTAGATTTATTCAATCCAGAAAGCATCCCAATGTCTCAATACACCTACAAACCACTTGGATGCGATGAATTATTGCTCAATGCATGGGCACGATCAGGATCACTCTCATTTCAGAGTGAGCCCGAAAACATTCTTGTGTGCCTCCAGTCTCCTGATTACAACAAGTGGTGCAGAGTCCTTGTGACGAAGCAGAACGAACTCGCCGCAACCATTTTCAGTTCACCGGTTGGTCTGAACATCGAAAACAACAGCGTAAAAGCAGAAGCCGTAGGCTTTGTATGTGTCCCCCCAGAGCACCGCGGCAAACGGGCATCAGTCGAAATCATGCGTGAACACTTGCATGAAGCACATACAGATGGAGCGGCACTCTCGGTGCTGTACTCTGCACGCGCCAGGCTATACCGTGGCGTTGGGTATGAAACAGCTGGACGGCGGAGTGTGATTCAAATCCCTCTCCGTACGCTCAAAGCACGATCAATGGAAGGCGCCGATCGCGTCAATATCCGAGAGATGAGCGATGACGATCACGGAAAGATGAAGGAGCTCTATAAAGACTTTGCATCTCAAATCAATGGCTATCTCGACCGCGGGCAATGGCACTGGGATTACACGCTCGGTGGGTACGCGAAAAAGAAATACCCTGGTTTTATTTTCGAACAAAGCGGCACAATCACGGGCTACATGATCCTTACCAAAGGACAAAGCGTCGGCGAAAAACATGGCTCTGAAATGGGCATCCACGACATCGCGTTCACCGATGCCCCCACCGCCCGTTCGATGATCCGGTTCCTCTCAGGGTTCTCATCCACACGGAGCATGGCAACGCTCGGAGCCGACACGACCCACCCGCTCTTCGATCACATCGATGAGCTCTGGTATCAGGTCGCCTCAACCGAACTCTGGATGATCCGTATCCTTGACATTGAGCGTGCTGTCTCTCAACGAGGCTACAACCCATGCCTAACCGGTGATGTTGTTGTTGAGATCTCAGACCCTATTTTGAAACACAACAACACCCGTTGGCACATCAGTGTCGCAGACGGGAAAGGCACCGCGACCCAAACCGATGCCCCAACTCAAGCATCAATGGATATCAGTGCGTTTGCCGCTATCTTTACCGGCTACTCCACCGCAACGCAGACACACAACAGCGGACGCCTTGAAGCGAGTTCTGATGCAATCAATGTTCTTAATGGACTCTTCAATGCCCCAACACCAGTGATGGCCGACGACTTCTGATCGACTCGCGCAATTGTTTAGCACATCGTCATGCCACCATCGACAGCGATGGTCTGGCCGGTGATGAACTTCGCCTCGTCGCTCGTGACATACGCGACCGCGGCGGCGATGTCCTCGGGCTGTCCAAGCTCTCGGGTGGAGATCACGGTCTTGATGTGATCGGTCACCGCGCCGGGCAAATCTTTGGTCATATCAGTCTCGATGAACCCGGGCGCGACACAGTTGGCGGTGATGTTTTTTTTGCCCAGCTCGCGAGCGACAGTCTTTGTGAATCCCGTCAAGCCAGATTTTGCGGCTGCGTAGTTCGCTTGGCCTGCATTACCGACCAAACCTGAGGTTGAGGCGATGTTGCAGATGCGGCCGAACTTCCCACGCATCATCGGGCGGGCCGCGGATCGGCAGGCGACAAACACGCTCTTGAGATTGGTATTGATCACATCGTCCCATTCCTCGTCGCTCATGCGGAGTATGAGATTGTCCTTGGTGATCCCCGCGTTGTTGACGAGGATATCGAGGCGCCCGTGGTCTTTGGCAACGCCCTCGACCATCGCGGCGACCGCATCAAAGTCTGAAATATCACATGCCACGGCCGAAGCCGCACCACCGTCAGCTTGGATTTCAGCAGCGAGTTCATCGAGCGGACCTTGTGAACGCGATACACACACTACATGGCGGCCATCGGCGGCCAATCGCTTAGCGATCGCTCGCCCGATTCCGCGGGATGCTCCGGTGACAATGGCGACTCGTTGATTGGTCATGGTATTTCTCGTTTCTATGTGCTGGCCGTTTTATGAAACGGCTATTGGTTCGTTATGGCCCTGGACTTTGGTGGGCTTGTGGATACGACGCATCATGCCTCCGAGCGTTTTGCCCGGGGCGAGCTCGTGGAACTGGGCACCTTCATTATTCTCAACAAGATACTCGCAACACGCTGCCCAGCGGACTGGCGAAGTGAGCTGATCGATCAAACGCTGACGGATGGAATCCGGATCCGCTTCGTGCGGCTTGGCGGTGACATTGGACATCACGGTACAACTCATGTCATCGATTTTTGTGGCAGCCAGTGCCTCAGCGAGCTGGACTGCCGCAGGTTCCATGAAGGGCGAGTGGAACGCGCCGGCAACACTCAGTCGAGTGGCCCGGAGTTTCATCTCTCCGGCAATCACCTCGGCACGATCACAAGCCGATGCTGAGCCGGAAATCACAACCTGACCCGGTGCATTGAAGTTGGCGGAGACAAGTATGTCATTCTCGCGAGCCTTGTCACAGACGGCGTTTGCACTCTCTTCGTCGGCACCGATTAACGCAACCATTGAAGAGTCCGCGGCTTCGGCGGCCTCCTGCATCGCCTTACCTCGCAATGCGACAAGCTTGAGACCATCGACAAAGCTGAACGCACCGGCAAGGTGCAGCGCGGTGTACTCGCCGAGCGAGAGCCCTGCGGTCGCGACCATGTTTAGTTCGTTCTTGGTCAGGTTCTCGCCGTCGAGCCACCCCGCAAAGCACGCAACCGAAGCTGTGTAGATCGCAGGCTGGGAGACATCAGTCCGATTGAGTGTGTCGGCGGGGCCATCAAAACAGAGCGTAGAAAGCGGAGAACCGAGCGAATCACTGAGGGCGGCGTCGGCTTGCTCGAAGATTGCTCGCGATGCTTCGGATGCATCGCACCAGAGTTTGCCCATCGAAACCGTTTGCGCCCCTTGGCCCGGGCAAAGGATGATATTGCTCATTGGAGTTTCCTTTTCAGAAATAACTTGCGTATCAGAGCTGCCAGAGCGACGAACCCCAGGTCAATCCCGCACCAAATGCAAGGAACATGACCTTCTGCCCCGGCTTGATCTTTCCTTCAGCAACCAGTTCATCCAGAACGATCGGGATCGAACCCGCGACGGTGTTTCCGTATTTGTGGATGTTGACGAGTAGCTTCTCTTCGGGAATCCCGAACCGGTCTCGGGCAGAATCGAGAATCCTCGAGTTGGCCTGGTGGCAGACATAATGATCAACATCGTCTGCACTGATTCCGGCTTCTTCGAGTGTCTCTACGATCACTTCCTGAAACTTGGTCACCGCAAACTTAAAGACCGCCTGCCCGTTCATCTGGACCTTGTTAATCTTTCGGTCGTCGAACTCGGCCTCAGTCGGAAAATCGAGCTGGCACGATGGGATAAACAGGTGCTTGGCCCCGTTGCCGTCGGCGTGCATCTTGTGAGCGATCATGCCCTTGGACGGATCTTCATGAGCACGGAGCACAACCGCCCCAGCGCCATCACCGAAGAGGATCGCGGCGCCGCGTCCGTAATCGGAATAATCAATATGGCGTGTGATCGTGTCTGCACCGATCACGCCGATGGTTTTGTACGCACCAGATTTGATCATCGCGTCGGCGATCGAGATGGTATAAAGAAAGCCCGAGCACGCGGCATTGATGTCCATCGCACCGATGTCGTTGCAACCCAGTTCGCGAGCGACAACGCACGCGACCGATGGGGTCGGCGAATCGCAGGTCATTGTTGCAACGAGCAAGAGATCAAGTTCTTTTGCATCGATATTGGCCTTGACCAACGCCTTGCGCATCGCTTCGGTCGCCAGCACACTGGTGGTCTCGCCACTAGCAATGTCGGCCTGGCGGCGGGTGTTGATCCCGGTCCGCTTGACGATCCACTCATCCGATGTTGTCATCAACTCTTCGAGTTTCTGGTTGGTCAGCTTGCCTTCGGGGAGATGCATCGCAGAGCCGATGATTTCAACACCGACCGGTCCATTCGATCCACACCCAGACTGATTACTCATACAGGTTCACCTTGCAACGCTTTTTCAGCGATAGCCAATCGTTCGATGATCGCGTCATTGATGCCGCTATTGACAAACTCGATGGTTGTCGTGATCGCGTTTTTGATTGTTCTTGGTTCTGACGAGCCGTGGGCGATGAGCATAACGCCGTTGACACCAAGGAGCGGTGCCCCGCCGTGCTCGTGGTAGTCGTTCTTTGCATAGATCCGCTTGGTGACCGGCTGGAACTTGACGGCCAGCTCTGGGTCGTAGTCATTGATCTCGTGAGCGATCGCTTGGAACAGGCTCTTTGCGAGCCCTTCGGCCATCTTGAGGAGCGTGTTACCTAGGAACCCATCAGTCACGACCACATCAGCAGCACCGGCGAAGAAATCGCGGCCTTCGATGTAGCCAATAAAGTTGATATCAGGCGTATTCCTCAGCAGCTCGGCGGTTTCTTTGGCCAAACCAGAACCCTTGGATTCTTCTGAGCCAATATTCATCACACCGATGCGAGGGGATTCGATCCCGTGGATCTTGCGTGCGTAGACCTCGGCCATCAAGCCGTACTGCCACAGGTGGGTGGCGCGTGGTTCTGGGTTGGCTCCTGCATCACACAGGGTGACGGGGCCGTGGAACGCAGGGATCGTCACGGCGATGCCCGGGCGGTGCACGCCTGGGAGTCTCCGCATATTCATCTGTCCAGCAGCGACGCATGCGCCGGTGTTGCCAGCAGAGATCACCGCATCGCAGCGGACCTCGGCTTTTTTGGAACCGAGTACGGACATCCGTACGAGTGTGGAATCCTTCTGATTCCGCACCGCTTCCATCGGTACTGCATCCATCGCGATTACATCCTCGGCGTGCTCAATCACAATCCGAGAATCGCTGACCCCGTGCTCTTTCAAGTAGGAACTGATGACCGGCTCAGGACCGATCAACACGAGCGTATCGTCTTGCGCAATCACAGGGAGCGCATCGATACATCCGCGCAGAACCGCGTCCGGTGCATGATCCCCACCCATGACATCGATACCTAGTCGGACCGCCACGGCACACCTCAGTTTCAGTATTCAGTTAGGCGTTGACGCCGATACCAAGCTTGCGAACCTTGATGCGAAGACCAGGACGGACATAGCCCGACTCGGTGCATGCTTTGTGGTGCAGCTTTGGCATACCCGAGAGCGGGCAGATGGTTGGCTTGATGCCTGTGATGGCATCGTGGGAGCGGCGACGCTTGCTTCGGCCTCGGCTCTGTCTCTGTGATGGAAGCATGTCGCTCTCCTTGACTCGGGATCCCAAAAGACCCCGTCAAATCGTCTACAAATCCGCCCCAGGCACACGCCGGAGGTGGACGGGAACAATAGACCTGTTCTCATATCCCGTCAAACCAGATTGGCCGATCAGGGCAAACTAGAAAACTGGACAATCCCTCTATCTGGGGTTATCATCACACCGGCCATAAAGCCATTGCCTCCCTAGCTCAATCGGTAGAGCAGCTGACTCTTAATCAGCGGGTTTCAGGTTCAAGTCCTGAGGGGGGTACTTCCCATTGAAGCACCAAAATCGCCATAAAACACAAATATTCTACTTTGTGTTTGGGATTTGATCGCGCACCCACCCAAACACCGAGAGCAACCCATGGCCGGCGGAAGAGATTATTCAGGCTCCCAGCGGAAAATCATAAACCGCTACTACGACAACCACGACACCATCCTCGCGACCCGTCTTGGGGAGATTGTGACGGATATCGCTCTGGCAGAGGACAACCAGAAAAAGCTCGATCGACTCTGGACCCGGGCCGAGCAGGCACTTTCCAAAACTTCTATCAAGCCTGAAATCTGGGCTCCGGTTCTCAAGAAGCGTGATTCGCAGGCCCTTGCCCGCCTCATTTCCAAACTCGCTTGATTCACACTTGCCAAGTCGAAGATTCTTTGGTACAGTCCGAGCGTTGAAGGTGCCGGGACTGTTTACAAATCCCGGTGAATAGGGAAGTGTGGTGAGATTCCACCGCGGACGCGCCGCCGTAACGGGCAACGATGACCGCTCAGCTGCATCAGCAGCAGCCACTGACGAAATGACTCGTCGGGAAGGTGAGCGACTCAGAGCCCCGAGCCGGAAGACCTGCCTCAACAGATGTGTCGGACCTCGCGAAACGGGTCGGCGGATCGGTTGTGCGCACCTCCCCGCGTTCAGCCCCCGCTTATATCCCGCGAACCGACTCGAATGTTCCGGGGAGTGTCCTGCGCGAAACAGGACAACACATCATGTACCCGCGTCTGTTTTTTGCAGCGGGTAGAGAGTCGAGATTTGTTATGAGAGTTTCTATTGGAATCAACACCGTGTTGGTCGCAGCTATCGCATCGTCTGCAAACGCATCGGTATTTGCGACATCGGTCCTGTCATATGATGCGGGCTCCAACGCCGTCGCGGGATACAACGATGCGTCCACGGCATTGGGAAGCGCCGAGCGTTTTACCGGCGAAGGCATTTTCCCCTCCGGAGTGACACCATTCAACCCTGCATGGGGTACTGACGAACTGGTCTCGGTTGGATCAGGCGGGCACCTATCACTCGGGTTCAACACCGCCATCACCAACAACGCCTCCCACACCTTTGGTGTGGACCTCATCGTATTTTCCAATGCCGGATTCGCAGACACCACCTGGACTGACGCCGATCCAAACAATGACGGCACCGGTTTCACCGGAGCAAGCCCGTTCATCTTCGGCGCAGGCGGAGACGCAACGATTCAGGTTTCCGAAGACGGCATCCAATGGTTCACCGCCACCACCACCACGCTCAATCTGTTCCCAACATTGGGTTACAGTGATTTCGTCGATGCAACCCCCTTCTCACCTGGCACCATCGAAACAGATTTCACCCAAGCACTCGATCCATCGCTAACCGCTGGGGATTTCGCCAACATGTCCTTCACCGATCTCCGCGATTTCTATAACGGATCAGGAGGAGGGATCGGGATCGACATTGCTTCGACAGGATTGGATTCAGCCAGCTTTGTCCGCTTCGTCAACAACTCTGGCGAGGCCTTTGAAATCGATGCGGTTGCGGCTGTACCCGCCCCCAGTGCTCTGATGATCGCCTCAATCTTTGGCATCGGGATGACCCGCCGCCGTCGATAACTGTTTGTCCTTCCACCCTGTGTTTTACGGGGATTGGGAGGTGAGAGATAGCCGGCGTTATGTGGAAACGCGTGATGCCGGTTTACCCGATTTGTTTAGGAACTTCATTTGTCCAACTCCCATCCGATCCTCATGTGCGGCTATGCAGCAGCTGCAGCCTCGATTTCAATCGCTCAGCCGATCACAATCCCGATTTTTTCCGGAGACCAATCGCCCGGACCAATCCCGCTGACTCCCGATTGGTGGACACAACTCGGCGGATCAAGCTCGCACAAAGGCTCAAGCCAGACGCCTCAAACCAGCGGGGCTTATCTCTCAAGCCCGAACTGGGTCACCACAGGCGACGGCTCGCTTGCACTGAGCTTCACACCTCAATCGGGAGTTGTTGCCGACAACATGAGGGTCTACGCAGTCGGATTCGACGAGCAGTTCGACCAGCACATCGCGGCCTTCGATCAAGACAACGGCGAACTCGCTTGGGCGACCGAGATCCCTTTTTCGCTGCTTGATTCATGGTCTACGCCATCGATTGATACCGGCAATGACACCATCATTCTGGGAACCGGATTCTCGGTGATCGCGCTTGATCGTTTTACGGGCGATCTTCAATGGACCACCTCGCTCACCACCCCCATCGTCAACGCATCGCCATGCGTCACCGAAGATCTGGGCGATTCCGATCGCGTGTTCATCACAGACTATTCCTTCAGCTCAGGCGCCAATGGGTCTTTGATCTGCATCAATATTGACCCGGCCTCAACGGTGAATCAATACACCCCAGGCGATGTTGTGTGGACTGTCCAACTCCCCGGCGATTGCTCAGGTAACACTCCCGCCTATAACAACGGCGTTGTGTATGTTTCGACTGCAGACGATGGCTTCGGAGGTCCCGGCCATCTCCTCGCCTTTGATGCCACCGCGACCGCCTCGCCATCTCCAATCTGGGACACCACCAACCCGCAACCCCACGGATTCTACAGTGCCGTCACCTATGTCGAAGACTTTATTTATGCGTCAAGCTACAACTTCGCAGGGCTCCAACGCAGCGCCAACACAATTAAACTTGATGCCGATTCAGGGCAGGTCGTATGGTCGGTCCCAACCGTCCGCACCGATGCATCGCCGCTCATACTCCAGAGTGGAAAAATTCTCGTCTCCGGCGGGGTCCCCACTTCCCCTTCGACCTTATTCACAGGGTCACTCCCCGCAATCGAACTCATCGAGGACCTTGGCAACTCGGCTGTTGTGCTCTGGGATTCCTTTGAAGCGACCCACGACGACCTCGACCAATCGGGCACCTGGGATCAGGGCGAACCGTTCCTATCCCTCGGCGGCTGGGGGCACCACCCGATCGCTTTTATCAACCAGCGGAAGACCAAACTCCTAGTTGGCACGATGACCCCGCCGTCGGGGTTCAATCCCTTTACCCACGCGAGCGGTCTACACACTATTGATCTATCAAAGCACCCGACCGATCCGGGGTTTATCATTTCATCGCAACCCAATGCCGGTAACACCCCCGCATTGGTCGGAAACTCCATCTATACAACCTCCAGCACAGGGCTCAGCGTGATGACACTTCACTCAACACCCCAGCCGCTCCCGCTCATCGAACGCATCCGGACTCTTATTGATGGGCGCATCCCAACCGGAGCATTCAAACCAACCCCATGAGAGCCCTCCGATCCAATCATGCCTTTACGCTGATCGAACTCCTTGTCGTCATCGCGATCATCGCGCTCTTGATCGGGATATTGCTCCCTGCCCTTGGTTCTGCTCGCGCCAGTGCAAGAACGGTCATGTGCGAATCAAATCTCCGCCAGCTTGCGCTCGGATGGACGATGTACAGCGACGACAATCAGGGCGACCCCATGCCCCACCTCCAAACCGGATCCTCGGACCGCAAGTATTGGTATGGCACTGAACAAACCCAATCACAAACCCTGGATCACGCGACAGGCTCCCTCTCTCCGTACCTGAGCGCCTCGCTGGGAGACAACTCAGTATTCGAATGCCCGGACCAGCCCGAGGGAAGCTACAAAAACCAGGGCCAGTTCAACACCTTCACCTCCACCTACGGCTACAACGCCTACGGCTTATCCCCCACCACCACTGGGTATCACACACTCCTCGGACAACGCTCCATCAAACTTCATCAGGTCCAGCGTCCCTCCACGCTCATCGTCTTCGCCGATTCGTTGATCTCGTTCTTCGGGGATCTCCCATCGAATAGTGCGCTGCTCGATCCACCAAATCTCTACGGCGGGCATCGATTCTGGTTCGAGAACTTCTCCCCCACCACCGCATTCCGGCATGGCAAAGACCGCTCGACCGGATTCGGTCAAGCGGTCAATGCTCGTGTGGATGGTTCGGTTCACAAGAACTCGCCAGAACTTCAATCCCGGAATATTCCGGATCACGCGATCGGTTCGATCACCAGCGAGAACAACCCGCACTACATTGAATCACCCGAACGGTGGAAATAACTCCGGTTACTCTTTCGTAATCAATAGTCACGCCCCGCGACGCCGTCTTTGGTGCCGTGGAGTTTGACGGTCTCACCAGTCATCGAGTTCATGACACCGTCGGATGCATCGCTGGGCACAAGTGCGTCAGCGTGCCCATCGGCGAACATCATGGGCGTCTTGGCCTCTAGTAGCCCATCGATCCGCTCGGGCTCGTTCTTTCCGACCATGTAAGACAGATCGTCGTCCCAGAGCATGACCTTGCCCGATGCGTACTGGACATCGTGGGGCCGCGTTGATTTGAACATCGAGAGATCATTGCCATGATTCTGCCCGTCCCAGTACGCTGGCCTGGTGACAAACGAGTTTGAATATTTGATCGAGATCACATCTTCGATGCTGTTTTCTGGGTCGAAACCAAACTCATGGAGCTCCGGGAGTTCCTCGCCCTTGCGGGGCGAAATCCATGTCTCCCAATAGGTCGGCCACTCGTCGATGTCAGCGACCATCGCGGGCCACATCCAGCTGTGTGAAAAATAGTCCGTCGTAGCAATAACCATACCGCCTGGATACCACTCGATGATCAACTCGTCGCCACGGGGCTCATACTCGCCTCCGGTAAATAATCCGTCAGGGACTTCACCGAGCCCTTGGTGTGGGTACTTGCCGTTCTCGTTTGCAAACTGCGTGAACTGTGTCCCTACAGACCTCACATTGCTGAGCGCAACGGTCTGCATAGCCGATCCCCTCGCTCCTGCGAGCGCGGGGAGCATCAGACCGAGCAGCACGCCGATAATCCCGATGGAGACCAGCAACTCGATGAGCGTAAAGCCAGTTGGGTGTTGTCGATTGTGATTGGTCATGTTCATATCAACCGTCCTCCATGAGCATGTTCTGGATAATGCGGTAGGCCGCGGGTTGCCATTGCTTGGACGCCTTGTTCCATGTCAGGATCAGAGCGAAAGTTTTTTCGTTCTTCTCACCTGCTGGCTGGACCGGGATCTTGATCTCGATGGCTGTAGGATCGCTCTTTGGGGGTGCATCCGGGAATATTGATCCGGGCTGCATTTCCATCACTTGCGACTGCATCCCACCTTGTGGGTGCTCGCCGGGACGATCGCCCGGCGCGATTTCGACATCGTCGGTTTGTTGAACTTCCCGGCGCATCCCCATCCGCCGTTCCCCGGTCGATACAAAACGCTCAACGGTGATTCGTGACAGATCTACTTTGGCGTGCTCGAACACACCCGAAAGGTGCTTGAACATCGGATGATCGCCTTCGAGATCGCCGGGAACCTCGCCGCCCATCGCGGCGATTGCGTCAATGAATGAGCTGTGATCACCGCTAAGTAGTGGCAAAAAAGCATTCAAGGTTGCATCACTCACGCCATCGGGCAATCCCTTAGGTACTTCAATAGCACTCAGCGCCGCCTGTGCCTGCTCGCGGATCGCGGTCTCAATTTCAGTCCCAACCTTGTCAATCTGCTTCGTGTTGCTCGCTTTGGTGTAGCTGGTATCGACCGCATTGCCTTCGTCATCGAGCGCCGATGCAATCACGCGTGGGCCATCGCTCTTGGTCTTGTTTCCCCCAGACATTGCCGAATACCCGGCCCATGACAAACCGCCAACTGCGAATACAACCGCCAATATAGTCTTTACATCCGCGCCGCCGCGGGCGTCTTTGTAGTTCATCGTGATTCTCCTGCTTGATTCCCGTCAATCGCGGCTAGACCCGAGTGATCGCCGCCGATGACAATACAAGATGCGCCCGGATCTCGAACCCGTCAGAAGTTTTTGAACTATCCTCCACTATGACCGATCAATCTCAGAACCCCACAATCGATAAAATGCTCGCCCACCGCTCGATCCGCAAGTTCAAGCCCGGCAATATTCCCGAAGCCGACATCCAGGCCGCGATGATCGCAGGGCAGGCCGCCGCGACATCATCAGCCGTCCAGCCATACTGCATCATCCACATCACCGACTCCGAAAAACGACAGCAGATCGCCGATCTCAGCGGCCCGCAACAAAAGGTCCACGACTGTGGCGCCTTCTTCGTCATCTGCGCCGATCTCCGCAAGCACATGCTGATCTTCGAAACCGCCGGCAAAGACTACCAGACCTCACTCGAAGCCTTCCTCGTAGGCACCATCGACGCCTCCCTCTTCGCACAGAACTTCACCCTCGCCCTCGAATCGATGGGCTACGGCACCTGCTACATCGGAGGCATCCGCAACGACCTCCCGGAACTCAACCAAATCCTCAACCTCCCCAAAGGCGTCCTCCCCCTCTACGGGCTCTGCGCCGGCACCCCCGACGAATCCCCAAGCCACCGCCCAAGACTCGCCGCAGGTGCCATGCTCTTCGAGAACGAATACCCAACCGACGAACAAACCCTCGCCCACATCGAGCACTACAACGAGATCTACAAACAGTATTTAGTAGACCGTGGCGCCAAGCCCTCGACATGGTCAGAGGCCATCGAAAAGAAGTTCGCCTACGCCAGCCGCGAAGGCCTTGCGGCGTTCTACGAATCCAAGGGCGCCTGTTTAGACTGAGCACCCTCCGCTGGTGGCATCAACAGCCAACTCGCGATCAACCCACTCAGCGCACTAAACAACCCGACACCGACCACCATCAACACCATCGCAATAGCTCGACCCCCAGTAGTCACCGGCGTGAAATCGCCGTACCCCACAGTCGTAATCGTCACCCACGCCCACCAGAACGCATCCTCGGCCGTTCGGATATTGGATTCTTCAACACCAAGCTCGAAATACAGAATGCCCATGCTACCGAATGTGATCGAGAGAAACGCAATCAACGCCGTCACAGCCGCCGTACTCCTGCGTCGATAGTGCCCAAGTATCTGGAACAAGTACCGCCCAGACCGCACTCCGCGCAACATCTGTGCAACCCGTACCAGCCGCACGGCCCGCCCCCACCGGAACGCATCAATACTCGGGATGCTGGCGATCAGATCAAGCCAGCCCCAAGTGTAAAAATACTTCCATCTCGACTCGGCCTTGTAAAGCTGCCGAAGAAAATCACTCAAGAACACCACACACGCGACAAGATCAATAAACCCCATCAACCGATAGGTCTCCGGCTCCATCGGCACCAACATCATCGCACCGATGACAAGCAACGAGACGATAGAGACACACAAAATAAACAGGCGATAGCCGGTGGCTTTGGGATCTGTGAGGGGGCGGTCCATAGCGAACAGTGTACCGCAATCCAAATTTGGGTGCCATGGCTTGACCGTCTTCGGCAAGCCATGTCTTCAGACTCACCCACCACTTCCCGATCCCGACTGCGCCCAAGAGGGCGAGTCGGGGCACCGGCTAAGAATCCGGTGCCAACTTCCACCATATTTTCTTTGCCTTTTCTTTGCCTTGTTGAACATTAATGACATAGTTCCAAAAATCCTCCTCGGAATCATGGCTATCAGCCTGACCCAATGGGAAAAACATGTTTGGTTCAATGTAAAAATATTTCATCACCAAATCATATGAAATCGAGTTAACAAACTGTAAAAATTCATCTCGGGGAGACAACTCACCCAATCTTCCTTTTAACAGATAGCCTACTTCTGACAATCTACTGACAACGCTTTTGTTTGAGAAATCAAATGGTTCCCATGTATGCGCAGCGTCGTTTCGAATTTTCCTTAGAATATTCAGCTCTTTTCGCGATGTCTTTCCGATCAAACCGAGCGCGTGCGATATCTCAATCTTTGAAGAAAATGTAGACAACGGACTATTCCCGCCATTAAACAACTCCTCCACAGGAACTACCATGCTTTTTTTAAGAAGTCGCTCTAAACACAAATCAATAAAAGATGCGCCAATTATAATGCACGCACGATCATCTGCTTGAGACATAAAACCATAATTGTCTGAGACATGCTGCAATTCTTCAGGAAGATCGAAAGCACCTTCAGGATATTGACTGTTGCTGTCGTCAGCCATTACTCACTCTCCCGTATCCAGCACCGCCATAAACGCCTTCTGTGGGATATTCACAGACCCGATCGACTTCATCTTGCTCTTGCCCTTCCGCTGGGCTTCGAGCAACTTCCGCTTCCGGCTGATGTCGCCGCCGTAGCACTTGGCCGTCACATCCTTGCGGAAACCCTTGATCGTCTCGCGCGCGATGATCTTGCCGCCGATGGCCGCCTGCAGCGGGATCTCAAACTGGTGGCGGTCGATCTGCTTCTTGAGTTTGGTCAACAGCAACTTCCCACGCGACACCGAACGATCGCGGTGACAAATAAGACTCAACGCCTCGACCGGCTCGTTGTTGATCAGGATCGTCACCTTCACAAGCTCGTTCTGGTCGTAGCGGATGACCTCGTAGTCCATCGTCGCGTAGCCCTGGCTGATGCCCTTGAGCTTGTCATAGAAATCAAAGATGATCTCCGCCAGCGGGATCTCGAAGGTCAGCATGTCGCGCCCGTGGCTCACAAAGGTCTGGTTCTTAAAGATCCCACGACGGTCCAGACAGAGCTTCATCGTCTCGCCGATGTACTTTTCGGGTGTCATGATCTCGACCTTACAGATCGGCTCAGTAAACTCGGTAATCAAACCAGAGTCCGGGAGATCCGCCGGGTTGTGGATCTCTTTCTCGAAGATCTCGTTGCCCTTACCCCGCATTTTGATTTTGTAGGATACGGTTGGCGCGGTCTGAACGACCTCAACCCCGGCTTCTCTTTCGAGCCGCTCCTGGATGATGTCCATATGCAAGAGTCCAAGGAACCCGCACCGGAACCCGAAGCCGAGGGCTTCACTATGCACCGCTTGGAATGAGAACGACGAGTCATTCAAGGCCAGTTTCTCCATACCCTCGCGGAGCTCTTCGAAATCATTACCCTTCTTCTCTGTCGTCGACGGATAGAAATCGCAGAACACCATCTGCATCGGTGGCTCATACCCCTCGAGCGGCTCCTCAGCACGGTCGTGGTCGATCGTGATCGTATCACCAACACGGACATCCCCAAGTGTCTTGATCGCCGCGACGAGGTAACAAGTCTCCCCCGCGCCGATTTCCTTGTGTTTCTCCGGCTTCGGGTTGTACTTGCCAAGCTCAGTAATCGTGAAGGTCCGCTCCAGACCCATCATCAGGATCTTGTCGCCAACAGTCAGCTTCCCATCAAACACTCGGCAGTACACAATCACGCCGCGGTAGTCGTCGTAGACGGCATCAAAGATGAGCGCCCGAGTCTGTTTGATCTTTGGTTTCTCAGGAGCCGGGAAGCGCTCACAAATCGCGTCCAAGAGCTCTGGTATTCCCTCGCCCGTCTTAGCCGAAACCGGGATGCACTCGAGCGCATCAATCCCCAGCACCTGCTCGACTTCATCCGCGATCTCATCGGGACGAGCACCTGGAAGGTCGATCTTGTTGAGCACCGGAACGATTTCCAGATCCTGCTCGACAGCCAGATAAGTGTTCACCACCGTCTGCGCTTCGACCCCCTGCGATGCATCAACAATCAGCAGCGCACCTTCACACGCCTTGAGCGCCCGCGATACTTCGTACCCGAAGTCGACGTGCCCAGGCGTGTCAATGAAGTTGAGCATGTAGTCTTCGCCGTTGTGATGATGGTGCACCGTCACTGCCGAAGCCTTAATAGTGATCCCACGCTCGCGTTCTAGATCCATCGAGTCCAGAAGCTGGGCCTTGGCCTCGCGATCCGAGACGGCGTTGGTCGCCTGAAGCAAGCGATCAGCAAGCGTGGACTTGCCATGGTCAATATGAGCGATGATAGAAAAATTGCGGATCTGCACGGATAAAGCCCTTCGGGTTAGCCGAGCATGGTACGCAATGATCTGTGTAAAGGTCTGCTCAGGGAGCTGTTAGAACCCGGAATCGAGCGAATCAATCGCACCAATCTTCTTCCCACCAAGGACGTTCACAGCATCCGTGACCGGTATGGCGGTGCCCGCTGCGATGGGATCGCCCTGAGCGGTACTCATAGCCGTAGTCGCGGTCCCGCCGATTGCCATACTCTCGATCGTGGCGATTGGAATCACCGATGATCGCTCCGCCGGCTGAGCCGATGATCAACCCGGTAAGGGCACCCTCGCCTGCATTGCCATCGAGTGAACCGAGCGCCAGCCCGGTCAGTGTCCCAAGAACTGCCCCTGTAAAGAGCCCCTCGCCAGCTGTTTCACAACCTCCCAGCGAGCTTGTGCCGAGCACAATCGCCGCGGTGAGCAATGCTTTGGAAGTCAGCCGGGATCGTTTGGTGTTCATTGCGTTCATGGTGAGCTCCTATAGGAGAGACTGGTGACAGGTCTCATGGTCATACCGCTCGTGGTGCGCCCGCCTGACACATGATTCCGGTCCAAATCCAAGAAATCTGCGGCGACCGCAAGTAAGCGTACACTTACTATAATGAAGAATCATCGTCCCGGTTGCAACACAATTCCCCTTATTGTGCGTATTTTTCTGTAATGATTCAATATTCACGATATTTTCGGTCCTTCTTGGTCGCCCTGAGCACACTCGCTGCTCCTGCTCTATCCCAATCGATCCGCCCATTGACGGGCCGGATTGACGCGATTGTCGCGCATCCACTGGTTCTCCCGGTTCATGTTGACGACCCGAAATCTATTGATACCGACCTTCGTGTCCGCCTCGATGATGGGCGGTCCGTTCAAGCCAACGCCTACTTTATCTGGGCATCCAAAACCGGATCCAGCACTGGCTGGACACGCGGGACTCCGCTTTGGCACCTGCTGACCACCGACCAGTTCTCCAAATCTCCACCGAAAGCCTCAGGCACATGGATCGTGATGATCGACCTCCCGATCGATGCGGTCGGGCAAGGGATCTGGATTGACGAAACCCGTTACGCTCCAAACTGGCTCCCCTCCCCGATGCGTGTGATCCTCGAAACAAGCTCGCGCGCCCATGATGGATTCTGGAGCCCCGCACTTTCTGATGCTCATCAGGACTCTCCATATATCCGCGACGCCCTTTCCAATCTCAGCGCTGACCCCTTTAACCGCTGGCGCGCCCAACTCTTGTCCAAGGGATTCAGCCCCGATCTGTCCACAGATACCAACCCCGTCACCACAGACCGTGACCTGACCGCGATTCATACCGAGCTGCTGCAATCCGATACCTCCCATGTGCTTGATGATATCGCAGAGCACTTTGCTGCTCGTTGGCAGATCATCCTGGGTCGCATCTGGCTCATTGACCCAGCCGTAGCACATCGGCTCAAGCACCAGCTCACACGGACAGCATCCGCTGACGGTCATCTCATCCCGCTCTGGACCGATGATACCGCTCAGCTCAGCGCCCTTGCCCACGACCTGCTCTCGCCGTTTGTGAACGATGAGCTGCGAGTTGAGCGTGTGGTCGCGTGGCTCGATTCACAACCGAGCTCGATGAGCTGGATTATCGACGATTCGGGGCACCCCTCGCGGGACCCGTTCCACCTCACCCCAGAGATCGGGTTGTTTCAGATTTCCGATCAACCAACTCGAGACTCAGCGGGGCTAATACGAATCCAGAGCCAGGGCATCGCCCCGCATGTTCTGACGGTGCCTTCAAACATGCTCACCAACACCACGCTGGTCACACCTACTGCCGCGGTTCCGAACTATGCTCAGGCCAACGATCCAAGACAGATCAATGTCCAGATCGGGCGCCAGCGATCAACCCTCAACTCAAACGCTGACATCCCGTTGGCCTCCCCTCCCGGGGTTCTCGTTGGCCCGCTGCTTTCTGACTGGACCCTCAACGCCTTTGGATCACGCCAGTCCGGGCTCGGCGCACTCCCCCCGACCAATCAACACGTCGCGGGGCTGGTCCACAGGATTGCTGATTTGAACGAACCCGATCCACGCATTGGCTGGCGTCTATATCTCGAATGCGTACTAGATCCCGATGCCAGCTCAACCGACTCTGAGGTGCAGGTCTGGATCGGTCCGATGAAATCCACCCGCGTGTCGTGGACAATATCTCGATTGATCGGCCTCGTCGAGATGAGTTCCGATCCGGATATCGATTTCGACTCCGACTTCAAGGCCATCACAGTCGATGACCGCTGGATCATCGAACTGATGATCCCACCCAACGCCATCTCACCCGATGGATTCCTCACACTCGGGATCGAACGATCCGACGGCGACGCCCATTCCAGTTGGCCAAGGCGCATGATGCCCTGGCAATCTGAACCAGGCCGATACACGATCGATGTCACCGGCTGGATCGGCCCTGATCAATCACCATGACCTGCGGGATGATCAACGAACTCGACTAGATGACTCGCCGGCGTAGTAAATCCAGTGTCCACTCAAGGGTCAGCACCACAAGCCCCGCCAGTACAAACCACCGCCAGAGTTCAACACGTCCACCGCTGCTTGCGCCTACGAATCCAACGGGATTATCCGCGCTTTGGTTGGTCAGCGTTTGGCCCGCCCTGATGGTCTGATCCCGGTCAAGTAACGACACCCAGACCTCTTCGCCATCAACAAATGCCTGACCAACATGATCGATCATCGACCCGCCCTCGCCAATCGGTTCCCCGGTGCGATGGATCACCGCAGTCCCGCTGGTGCCGGGCAATAGATACTGAATCGCATTGGCAAAGAACATCGGCATAGACACCTGGACACCCCAGTTTGAATCTTGGAGTGCAAAACCAACTGCAAGATGCCGAACACCAGCTTCTGCGGATTCAACAATTAACGCCCCACTTTCACCGGATGCCAGCACTGTGCCCTCAATGTTTTTCTCGCCGAAGTAGCTCAGCCCACTCAGGTCAACATCACGCATCACCGGATGCGATCGATCCCAGGTCAGCACCCGCCGCAGATTCTGATCCGCTCCCACGCCCCACTCCCCCCAAACACCGATCTCGATGGTTGGAAGCAAAGCACGCGGATCTCTCTGAATACGGTCATAAATCAGCATCCCCGTCCCCGATGCGACCGCCTCTCCTGGCTCAACGACCGCGACAAGCCCGCCGGTCACGGCAGAAAGCACATCAATCAAGAGCGGGTCAGCCAATCCATCAGGAGCGACCACGGTTGTCACGATTGGCTCGGGATCAGGCAGCCAAACCCAGACCCGATTATCCGAATCGAGTACATCCTCTCGTGAGATCGAGACCTCGATCACACCTGCTGAATCTAGTCGGCAAGCAAGTGTCGTCGCGGATTCTACCAAGCCGTCGTCATCCGGGATGAGTTCGATTGACTTACTTGCAAGCACAGCGTCATCGAGCTTCAGTTTGATCTGCACGCCTGTGGTTTGTCCCACAACCCCCGCCACCGTCACAAACACACGGCAGCCGCTCGGGTCCGCTTGATCGCGTTGTCCGCCAACAAGAACAATTCCAAGATTCCCGCGAGGGTCCTGACTTTCAGATTCGACCGTAGGTCGTTGGATACTCACTGCACCACCATCAATCGTGGCATCAGAAAACACCACGGTCTGAACAGCACCCGCCTGCTGGCCGTCCTCTGATAGTTCTTGAGATCCGGTTGAGATTGCAAGCTCGATCGCTGCATTGAGATCACTCGGCGCATCGCTCGCTTGGATGGATTCAATCCCCGCCCGCGCCTGCCGCCAAGAACCTGAGACTCCAGACACCATCTGAGCCGTCGGGCCTGCGCGGATCACTCTGAACTTTGTGGTTGAAGATCGTCCACCGATCGAACGAACCATCTTACTCGCATCGCGTTTGGCCAGCTCAAGCCGGGTGCGACCATCAAGATCCGCTAGCGCGTTCATCGATGCGCCCGCATCAATCACCACCACAACCTCACCCCCCCCAAAGTGAAGATTTGCATCACGGGTGGGTCTTGCGAGAGCAATCGCCAGTAAAACCACTGCGATCAGTTGCATGAACAACAGTACAGAAGGCCGGACCATCTGCCAGGGGATATTGCCCTCAACATCCCGGACCGCACGCTTCCAGAGCAGTGTCGAAGACACACGCACCGAGCGACGCCTGAGCCGAAGCATCCAATAAAGAAGCACCAGCACCGAACCGATCCCGCCAGCGATCAACCCCGCGATAGGTGCCAGAAAGTTCACCAGTTAGTCGCCCCATCCGGGCGGAGGTGTCAATGGATTGGCCTTCTCATTGGATTCATTCTGTATCCGCGCTCGCTTCGGAATATATCCGATTCCGAAGATATAAGTCTCGCGCGAAACATCGCGGCACGCATCAGGCTTGATCGCCCCAGCGGTGCGGAACTGACGCTTGACACGAGAGAGAAGCTCTGGGAAAGATTCCCCTTCGAGCACCTTCATCGTGATGTTGCCGTTCTTCTTGAGCAGCTTAGGGAGTTCATCGACAATCACCTGACACAAACGCTCGGAGAAGAAGTCATCCCCATGCCCGGTTGTTGACGGTGCCATGTCCGACATCACAACATCAAACAAAGGCTGGACAAGCTCGGGCTCTGGCTGCTGATCATCGGGAAGATCAAACACAACCTTCTGCTGCATCTCTTTGGGGGGCAGGAGGTCCGCCATGTCGGTCGTGGTAAAGTCCCCCTTCACCGTACGCACATTGGGACCAAACTCGGTCCGCATATCCTGCAGATCGATCCCCACCACAAGCCCGTCCTCCCCAACAAGCTGCTCGGCCACCTGCATCCACGACCCCGGGGCGCACCCAAGATCCAGCACCCGGTTCCCCTTACGGATCAGACTACGCCGCTTCTGGATCTCCAGCAGCTTGTACGCTGAGCGTGCGGCATAACCGTCGCGCTTGGCCATCTTGAAATATTTGTCATGAAGTTTGCGTTGCTGAGCCATTGGTTCCAATCCGTTCACTTATAAAAAATCACGACCGCATCAGTCCAGTGGTGCGGTGCCCAGGTCTCGCCCCGTCCCTCGTTGAGGTACTCGTCGAGCTCGTACTCAATGGTAATCGTCTCACCGAACATAAACTCGGGCTGCACATTAACAATCCATGGCTCCACCTTCGACCCCGGAGCCCACCCAGAGCGATCAAACTTCCATGTCCCCCCCTGAGGGCGGCAAGGATTCAGGTATACATCCGTCATCCAGAGGTGATCCTGAGCCGACATAGTGATAAAATCCTGCTCCAGTACATCCCCCTCGTTGGGCTCAGAACTGATCGTCAGCGTCCGCCAGATCGGCATGAACTCCCCCGCATTCTTGGAGTTGGGAAACATCCCATGCCCGGTCACCGTCGCACGGACCCGGGCATGCGTCGTACCCTCAGGAACCAGAATCTTGCGGGCTTTATAGAAATCAGCTACCGGTTTGTCCGGATCGCCAATATCCGCGTTCCCATTCCACAGATTCACTACGCTGATCGGCTGCTGATCCGGAACACCCGGATAGAAATCCAGCGAGAACGATACCAGCCACCCTTTCATGTAGGTCCCGATGTGGGCGTCAAACGACCGCTCATCTTTAAACAGTGGCAGCAGATCAGTCACATCCATATGCCAGGTCCATCCGCGACGGAACGGGGTGATAAAGCGGAACACTTCGAACCGCTCGCCAATCTCTTCTTCCGTTTCCCCGGGCATCATGATCCCGATGGTCCCCTTCTTGTCCCAGTGGTCGTACCCGACCTCAGGCTCCCCGAGCGTTAGGGTCGCGATCACCCGCCCCACTTCTTCTGGAACCGTTGAGAAATCCGCATCAGACTTGAGCCGCTTCGCGTTTGCGAGGAACTCCGCATCAAATACCTCAACCCGCACCGGTTCAGGGAGTGGTTCATCGAGAAGCGTCGTGCTGACGATTGCCAAATCCTTGATCTCAATCGAGTCCCCTTCAACCCCCACCATCGCGTGCAGCTTCATCGGTCGAACATCCCAGATGTCCTCGTCGATCACTGTTTGCCCGTCAATTAGCACGATCACATGCGCCCCGCCGAGCATGTAGCGGAGCTGAACCATCACATCCATCCACTCGCCGCTCCGGAATTCGACATCGCTCAGGACATTGATTCGTTCGCGCCCATTGGCGTGAATCGAGATTTCCCGCTGGGGACGATCGTACCAGTTGCCAAACCCATCGAACCACCCCATCACCCGCCCCTTCTCGTCGGGCTCAAGATCTGTTGGCTGCAGATTGTGCACATCAAACCCGATCGCGATCGAATGATCGGTGTTGGGCTCATCCCACACAAAGCCCTCTTCAAGTTGCCCGAGATCTGGATCGATCAACACCAATCCGAAACCTTTGGCATCACCAAGCGACTCAGAGGTCGGCACCTTGATCCGCATCGATACCCAAACCGACTCAACGACCCCGTCGGTCGGAACAGTCCGCCCCTTGAGCGGCCCGGCATCGCACACAGAAACCAATGCCATAAGCACTGAAACGGTCACACACCGAACGATCTGTAAATTGTGATTCATGCCAGAGGGTATGTCACCTGACAGACAGATGCCCTAGTGAGGCACTTCCTTGACCGCGTTGCGGTTCCACGAGGGCACCCGGATCACGATCGGACCCTCGCCCTCGATCTCACACTGGCACGCCAGACGGGAGTTGATCTGGAGCCCCGGGGCCTCCTCGACGCGGTCTTCCTCGTCTTCCTCAGCCTCGGTCAGCGATTCCATCCCCTGCTCGACATACACATGGCAGGTTGAGCACGCGCAGACCCCGCCGCAGGAGTGCTCAATGTTGATATGGTGCCGGAGTGCCAGATTCAGCAGGTGCTCACCCTTCGCAGCCATCAGCTCATGCTCGGCCTTGTCTGAGCCGTCCTCGTTGAGTTCCTCGGGATTCTCGAGGATGATGCGGACTGGAACGGTTTGAGGGCCAACATTTTCGTCTTCATGGAAGTGCATATGCGTCGATCTCCGTCGTGATTGGCGGCTTGCCATGACTAGGATAGTCGTGGCTTAGACCTAAAGCCCGCCAACAGGACACCAGATGAACACACCCGACGATCAAATCAAACAAGATGTCGAACTCTCGAATATCGAGCTCACTGTTCTTGCGCCCGCCCACAACGAAGAAGAGAATGTCGATCTGCTCATCGAAGAGATCCAAGCCGCCATCGAGCCGCTCGGGATCACCTTTGAGTTCATCATCGTTGACGACGGCTCATCCGACTCCACCAAATCGAAAGCCCTCGCGCACCAAGCATCCCGACCTTGGGTCCGCTGCGTCTCTATGACCGGCACCCCGGAAGATTCTGGCAACGGCCAATCCGCCGCGTTCCATGCCGGGTTCCGCGCCGCTCGCGGGCGGCTCGTAGCGACGCTCGATGCCGACCTGCAGAACGACCCCGCTGACTTCCCCGCGATGCTTGAACTCCTAAAAACCTCGAACGCCGATTTCGTCCAAGGTGACCGCTCCGCAGCACGCAATCAGGGCGACGCGATGATCCGTCAGTTCGGATCGTGGGTCGGCCGAAAGTTCCGCCTCATGGTCCTCGGTGACACCATCACAGACACCGGATGCTCGCTCCGCATCATGAAACGGGAGATCGCCCTGCGATTGCCACTCGAGTTCAAGGGTGCCCACCGGTTTATCCCTGCGACAGCGAGGCACCTGGGCTATACGGTCGTCGAGATGCCTGTCGCCCACCGTAACCGCCATGCGGGGGAACCCAAGTACGGCATGGGCATCACCAAACGCGCCCTTCCGGGACTTGTCGATCTCTTTGCGATCCGATGGATGCGGTCTCGGCGTCGTCCCGTAACTTCAACTGAAATCACACACGACCAATCCCCACTTATTACAACGAAAACCCCATCGACCGAATCCTCAGAGACCACGAGCGTATGAAACCAGGCCCAATCATCGCGATGATCGTCCTTGTGTTTCTGGGCATGTGGCTTGTTCTCCAGCCCGCTCTTGCTCGCTCAGCGACTGACCTGACGATTTCCGTCGGCGCCATCGAGATCATGCTCGACCGCACGCAGACCGACGATGGGCAGCTCGAATACATGATTATCGCGCCCGAACTACTCCGGTCTTCCAAGGTCTATAACCCAACAGAACTCGACGCGTTCATTTCACTCCAGGTCGAAAAATGGAACGACCGCCCAGCATTTGAGCGGCACCTGCTCGGATTCTTTAACATCACCACCTGGGGCACTTTCTGGTGGGTACTGATCGGGCTCGTTGGGCAGACCGCGTTCTTCGGGCGAATGTTTATTCAATGGGTCATCTCCGAACGATCGCAGGTCTCGACGGTCCCCGAAATATTCTGGTGGTTCAGCTTCATCGGAGGCCTATGCCTCTTTACCTACTTCGTCTGGCGTGTTGATATCGTCGGTGTCATGGGCCAGTCCACAGGCATCGTCATCTATGCCCGCAACCTCCGATTGCTCCACAAAGAGAAAAACAAACAACCCCCCGCCTCAACCCAAAGTAGCTAGCCAACAACCAGCCTTGGACACACGGGGCGAAGACAGGATTAACAATGCAGATCTGGATCGACAACACACAACTCTCCGACGCACCCGACCTCAACGCGGCTCTCGAGCAAGCCCGTGTCCACGCCGAAACTGGGGGACGATTGATCGTAGATATCCTAGTCGATGGCCAGCCCGCTCCAGACGAGCTCTTTGATGACGAGCCCGAGGGACTCGACGAGATCAATGAGCTCCGCTTCACCACCGCCGACACAAACGAGCTGATCATCGAAACCGCCCAGACCGCTATTGAGTCGGTTGAACTCCTCAAGGCTGATCTTGAAGCAGGAGCTCAGCAGATCAGAGCAGGAGATCTTCAGGACTCGATGGAAACCATGCGGTCAATCTTGGATGGCTGGCAAGCGATGCGTGACATCGTTGATCAGATTACCCAGATTACCAGTATCGACATCCAATCTATCAAGGTGGGAGAGGAAATGGGGTCCGAGATTATTGATTCGCTCTCAAAATCGCTGTCGGAAGTGCGAGAAACGCTCCAAAACGAAGATTGGTCTTCGCTTGGGGATGTAATCGAGTATGATCTCAACGAGCTGGCCGTAAAATGGTCCGCGATGTTGTCGGCCTTAATTGAGGCCGTGAAGTCATCCTGATCCGTTCAGATCACTGCAACGGCCCGGGCTGTTTGTAGAGAAAGGAACGAGCCCAGCCGTGTCATCCATCCCTAAGACATCCGGGATCGGGGCTCCATCGAGACCCGATGAGATCGACACGATCATGGGTCACGCCAGTGTTTCACTCGCGGCCGGTTCGTCACTACACGCCGCGCTGCTCAGCCGGGACGCCCTCCATCTTGCTCGTTCCCGAGGCGATTTCGAACGCATGAGCCGCATCTGTATGCCTTTGCTTGAAGCCCAGCGTGCTATCCGTCTCGATGCCCTTTCTACTGGACCCGCCAAACTGATCTCAATGGGAGAGGATCTCCCTGGACTCCCCGAGACGGGTTGCTATCTCTTTGCGCCGATGCTGGTCGGGGCCGACGCCAAGCAGTTCCGTACCGCAGCCAATGCCGCGGGCGTCGCTGTATTTGTATTGACCCGCGAGCCTGAGATGTCCAATGGGCTCTGGCCTGTATGCGGTGTCGGTGAACGGGTGGTTCGTATTCGAATCCAGCCCCCCCCACAAAGCAAGACCAACCCAGATCTCATCGACCCGCAATGGTTCAGCTACGCTAGCGAACAGCTTGGCGATCAAGCGATCGAAGATGCGCACAACGCCGCCGAACCCAATGACCCCGCGGCATGGCGCGTCGATGATCTCCTTGATCGGATCGATGCGTGCCCTGAGCACGAAAAGTTTATGATGGCCCTAGCTCAAGCGTGTAGAGATGCGATGGCGATGCCTACACCGACGATTGTCCGCCGACGCGCACTCATCAACGATCCATACTCGTTCTAGATCAAAACACTGCTGATCACTTTCGTCTGCGACGCGACCCGACGAATCCAGCACCGACCAATGCGACCAGTGATCCCGGAGCCGGGACATAGTTCACATTGTCGATCGTTGCCATGTTCCCGACAGTGCCAGGATTGGTACCCATCTCGCCATCATTGACAGAGATCAGATCGTACTGGCCGAATTCGCTATTCCAACCAGAATAAGCCCGTGTTCTTTCTGTCAACACAGCCCCAGATTCTAGGTTGATGATTGATACATCGAAGACTCCGGATTCGGTATCGACTTCCAAAGCGAGGCGGTACCATGTATCGAACTCCCATGTATGGGCCCCGAGCCCAAAGTCTCTAGCGGCGCCGCCCCTGCCGTCGGCATTCTGAACAAACAAACGGAACCGCCTGGAGTTGCCCATTGCGTAGACCATCGCTTGGGGCGACCAGTTAAAGTCGGCTTGATCCGTTTCCTGAAAGAAACCCGCGGCCGATATCCAGTTTGGACTACTGCCATTTCCGGCGCGGTCCAATCTCAAATCCGTCTCAAATCTCTGTACATTTGTGTGATCGACGCGCCCCATGATCCCGCCAGAAGTCCCGATGTTGTCGCCGCTGATCTGAACCGCTTGCGTCGCGTTGCCCTGCGCGTTAGTCGTGCTGATCACAGAAACCGTCGGCCCTGGATTGGTCGGGTTATCAATAAAGCTCGACGCATCATGCCAGATACCGCCTGGGGCTCCGCCGGCTGAATACCCCTCAAAGTCATCAACGACACCACCGATAGCCGTTCCAACGAGAAGTACCAATACACTGGTTGCTGCTTTCATAATCATTTGAAATTCCTATGTGTGTTTGCAAAATCTAAATAAATCACATCCCGCATTTCCGGGCATGATCACATGCTATTTTCTTCGTCTTTCCAGAAGCCCAAGTACTGAAAGGCCAACAACCCAAGCCGAGGCGGGAGCTGGGACATAGTTCACATTGTCGATCGTTGCAATATTGCCGAGTGTTCCGGGGTTATTACCGTACTCACCATCGTTCACCGAGATCAGGTCGTACTGCGCAAAGTCGCTGTTCCATCCGTCTACATTGAGTGTGCGATTGATAACCTCTTCATCCGACTCCAAGTTGACGATCGTAGTGAGGAACTCTCCGGTATCTGTATTGACCTCCATGACAATCCGATACCATGTGTCAAGCTCATACCGAGCAGCTCCTAGCGAGAGATCGCGGATCAGTCCGCCGTTGCCGTCTGCATTGTGGATATAGAGTCGAAACGCCTGTGAGTTGTTCAGTGAATACACAACTGCCTGAGGCATGCTGATTAGATCATTCTGATCCGTCTCCTGAAAGAACCCAGCCGCGTATGTCCAGTTTGGATAGCTCCCATTCCCTGTTTGGTCAATCCGAATATCAGTCTCAAACCTCTGGATCATTGAGTGCTCAACCGACATTGCGATCCCGCCCGAGGTCCCGATCCCATCCCCATGGATTTGGACGGCTTGGGTCTGATTTCCACTTGCATTGGTTGTTTGAATAACCGATGCCGAAGGCGATGGAATCGTCGGGTTATCAATGTGATCGGAGGCATCATGCCAACTCCCTCCCGGAAACGCACCGATTTCATAACTCTCAAAATCATCAATCACGCCGCCCCATGCTGGTGTCCCCAACAGCATGAACACACCGATCGCGCATCGTTGCAACATAAACTCTCTCCTGTGAATTTCTGAATGTCCCCGAGGCGAACTGATCGCCCCGTCGTTGACGCAGCATCCACACGATGCTGTCGGTCAGCAACAGTTATCCGCATACGACCACACAGGTGTTCCCTGATTTCAAATCAATCTAGAAGAATACAAAACTATGAACCAGCATCCCTCGGGAGCGTCTCGATGATGTTCCGCACGATCGCATCTGCGTCCACCAGTTCGGCGGTCGCTTCGAAGTTGAGCATGATCCGGTGACGCAAGGCCGGGAGTGCCGCGCGTTGGATGTCTTCGATTGACACTGTTGCACGCCCATCGAGCAGAGCCCTGCACTTGCCAGCGAGCATCAAGGTCTGGGCCGCGCGTGGTGAAGCACCAAGATGCACAAACCGGCTCACCATCGGAGTCGCAAACTGCCCATCGGACAGCTCGCCGCGTGGGTGCGTCGCGAGCACACAACGGATCGCGTAATCCTGCACATGCGGAGCAACAGGAACACGACGGACGAGTTGCTGGTGCCCAATCAAACGCTCGGCATCAAGTACTTTTTTGATCTCAGGTTTGGCCGAGCCCGTTGTCAGTGCGACAATCTCGCCCATCTCTTGGCGCGATGCGTACCCAACGCGGAGCTTAAAGAAGAACCGGTCTAGCTGTGCTTCGGGGAGCGGGTAGGTGCCCTCTTGCTCCACCGGGTTCTGCGTCGCGAGCACGAAGAACGGCTTTGGAAGCTCATGGGTCATCCCCTCGTTGCCACCGATAGTTACTGTTCTTTCCTGCATCGCTTCGAGAAGTGCAGACTGGGTCTTGGGAGTCGCGCGGTTGATCTCGTCAGCCAAGACAATGTTGGCAAAGATCGGACCGGGCTGGAAACGGAAGGTCCGCTTTCGATGCCCCTTCTCATCCTCGACCTCATCAACGATGGTTGTGCCGGTGATGTCGGCGGGCATCAGATCGGGCGTGAACTGCACGCGACCGAAGCTCAGATCCACCGCTTGAGAGATTGTCCGCACAAGCAGGGTCTTTCCAATCCCGGGCACCCCTTCGAGCAGCGCGTGGCCGCCTGCGAAGAGACAGGTCAATAAGTCCTCGACCGCTTCGCGTTGTCCGACGACCGCCTTGGCGATCTCTTCTTGAACAGCAATAAAGTCCGCCCGGAACTGATCCGCTGCTTGCTGAGTCTCTTGGGTATTCATATGTGGTTGATCGCTCATTGACCGATGGTAGTGGATATATGAGGTCAGGGCATGAAAAAACCGATCCAGACTGGTCTGGATCGGTCATTCAAGAGGCCGCAGTGGGATTCGAACCCACGATTGGCTTTCGCACAACGGATTTGCAATCCGTCCCCTTAGTCCACTCGGGCACACGGCCTACCTCTTTGCCCCCACTTTGCCTCATCACTGAGAAACAGGGGGAAGGTGACGATAGAACACCCCCCCTCCAAAGGTCAACAACTCGGGCCCCAAAGCACGATAGGATATACAGAACCTCCCACATATCCCCCCCAACGCCCCCCACCCCCCAGCAGGACTTCAATGCAGACCACCTCCCAAGCCACCCTTCTGATCCTGCTCGCTGGCACCATCCTTCGAACACCCGCCCAAGCACAGGATGCGGGACAAGCCGATGAGCCCAAGCACCAGCAGGTAATCATCATCGATCAATCTCAAGACCATCTCCCGACCATGGGAACCAACGAGACACCTATCGAACCCACCGCAGCGGGAAAATCTACCCCTCATCAGACCGGGCTCACGCAAGGCCAGGACTGGATGCAGGTGGTCAATAACACCATCGGATCGGTCGCCAAACCCTCTGCCTTAGCGGAAGGATCATTTGTGCTGGCAAGAACCGGGAGACTCGTCCCCGCGCCAAACGATCGTGTCATTTTCGTACCGGCCCCCGATCAACGCCTTCCCGGCGAAGGCCCGGTCCTGCTGCTCCCTTGCGCCACGCTTGAGAACCTTGAGAATGTATGGGCCAACCAGTCGGTCACCGTTTCTGGTGAGATCTTGACCTACCACGGGCGGAATCAGTTGCTTATTTCTGATTTTTCACTCGGTCTTGCTGAAACGCGTCAATCTGCACTTCCCGTCCCATCATCAGCTTCAACAACAACTGAACCCGACGATCAGAATCATTCGCGCGAGGATCCAGATGCGTCCGATTTAGGTCTTGAAGACACCGAGCCGCAATCGGGGCTTGATGAAGATCCCGATGTGCTTGATCTACTCAATGAACTCAATACCGAGAATGACAACTACCCAGGATCTGAAACAGAGAATCAGAGATCGGACCCGAGAAACTCTCGGTTTGGGGGTCAGCAATCCAACCAACTCCAAATCGCTCCACCGGTACTTGGACCCGGTTTGCGTGAGGGAACACTGCTGGTGCGTCGCCCGGCCCGGCTCGATCGTGCAGCCGATGGATCATGGATGGCGATCTTTGACAATGATGACCAGAACTCCCCAGGTGGGATCGATCTGACGATTCTCCCGTGCTCGCTTCTAATGACCATGGAAAGACAGGCGATCCAGTTTGGCGACAGCGCCAGATTTGTGGTCTCCGGACGACTCTACATCCACAACGGACGCGGATATCTGCTCCCAACCTTCTATCAACGATTGCGAAGCTCAGACATCAAGCCTTGGCAATAACACCTCCAAGGTGAGGATCACGCGGTGGGCATTGGGGATTTCAACTTATAAATGGCTTTAAGCGGGTGCGTCGTGGCGGGCCATCGGGTGTGATGGTGCGGACTGCACATGTGTGCCTTCGACCGGTGAGAAGCGTGAGCCGTACATCGGTATCTTGTGGTTCACCACAGCACGCCCAAACATCGATGCGAGCACCTTGCGGCTGACCATGATCACAACAAGCATAAACGCGTTGGCACCCAGCATCGGGATCACGCCGGTCCAGCCCATATGCACCATGATCGAAGTCACCACGATCATCAGCATCCCTGCAGGAATCATCGCGCCCCAACCAAGCATCATCACCTGGTCATAACGAACACGCGGGATCGTCCAGCGGAGTGCAATCGCGAAACACACCATCAGCATCGTCTTGCTAATGAAGACGCCAAACTTGAGCAATACAGCGAGGATGCCCGTGGATTCAGCACTCAACGCCCCAACAAACGGCAGGTCATACCCACCGAGGAATAACAGCACAAAGAACGCGCTGCCGGTCACGAGGTGGAGGTATTCGGTCAATGGAAAGAGGAGGTACCGCATCGAGGAGTACTCGGTGTGGTATCCACCGACCAGTTCCTGCTCGGCTTCGGCATTATCAAACGGGGCACGCCCAGCTTCAGCGAGCACACAAATATAGAACAGGATCGCGGGCAGCGGGAGTGACAGGATCAACCAGCCCGACTCACGCTGGTGCATGACGATCTCGTTTGGCATGAATGAGCCTGCGATCAGCAGGCAGCACAAGAGTGCGAGGCCCATTGGGATTTCGTAGGAAATCATTTGGGCTGTGGCGCGGAGCCCGCCGAGCATGGAGTATTTGTTGTTCGAGGCCCAGCCGCCGAGGGTCACGCCGTAGGCGCCGACCGATGCAACCGCTAGGAGATAGATAATCCCGACTGAGACTTCAGCACCTGCGACCGCAACTGTCTCGCCTCCGACTGCACCGATCAGTGGAAGGGTCATCTCCGGAACCGAAACGTACCCACCCCATGGAAGGATCACGAAAGTAATCAGAGCAGGCACCACCGCGATCATCGGCGCGAGCGTAAAGAGCACCTTATCAACATTCGGGGGTGTGTAGTCTTCTTTAGTGACGGCCTTAATCCCGTCAGCAAGCACCTGACCCAGACCCAGCATCCCTTTGAGAGGCGCCAGGAACGCGAGACCAAAATCGAAGCCCGCACGGTTGGGACCGATACGGTCCTGAATGTACGCCGAGAGTTTCCGCTCGATCCAGATGGAGATTGCTGCGCATCCGAGTACGGCGTGAACACCGACTCCGAGGACAATCAGAGAGACCAGAAACTGTGTATTCATAAGATCGGTAAGGAAGTCGGTCATGGTGCCTCTACTGTAGCATCCCGGCCCCCACCGGGTCACGCAGCGGGTCATTCTCGGCAAGCTCTTGGTACTCCATCATCGGCTCATTTTCGCGCGAAACTTGGATACTGGTGATACTCACCGTCCGGGCTGCCAATCTGGAGACCATCACCGAAACCTCAGGCCGATCCGTCCATTGGTGGTGATGAAACTCATCTTGGGACTCGGGGCTCGGGTTGCCCCCCACTATCTCAGAAAAGAGTGGCAGCCGTCCCTGCACAAGCTCGTCTCCGAGCCCAGATGAAGCGATTACCACAGGCTCAAACTCATCGCCAGCTCGACGGACGACATGGAGATCAGTCCCATCCCACTGGACGATCATAACCCGCACCCCTCCATCGTCGGGAACAACACCGAATCCCGTAAAGCATGCATAGACAGAGAGATCCATTCCTTGCAAGAGATTCAGCATCGAATCAATATCTTGATGCTCGATGAGCATCAACGGGATCTCGCCTCGTGATTGACTCGCTTGTTCATTTTTCTTGCCAGCGGTTTGGAAGTTCAGCACCCCGGTGGCCACCCCCGCATCGCTGACCGCGATCCAGGTCCCCCCAGCGTCGCTGTCGGTCGGGTACTGGACCCGGACTCCGGATTCGAGCGTCCGCCACGCCGGGGGATAGGCTTGGCCGCGCGATCGCTGCTCGTCCCGGTTCTGGACAGCCCGGTAGCCACCACCAGAGATTTCAATAATGCTCAGGGTACACATTTAGGAGGAAGCCAATCCTGATTCGAAGTTGATCGTTGATGGCGCCATCCCGAAGCCCTCGCCGAGAGTAATTCCGAGTTCGCCGGCGATCGCTTTGAGGATCGCGTTGTGATGGATCGCGTGGTGGAGTGCAAAGAAAATCTCGCGTGCCCGCGTTGTTCCCAGCTCGGCACATTGACCGTCGCCCGAACACATGACCTGAGCCTTCATTTCCACACTGAGCTCGTCTTCGCTGAGCCCGCCCAGAGCGCTGCGGAGCTGCGCGATTTCGGTCAGTCCCGCGGCTCGGCTTGTCTCCACATCAACGCCTCGCTGGCGGTGATCGTAATCGATAAGCTCGCATGAGGCAGTCATGATTGAGGAACGGAAGTGATCGAGTGTGTGGCGGATATGCTTGCCGCTGGTTCCGCCGGGAAAGATTTTCGATGGCTGGGTGTACTGCTCGTCGCTGATCGACTCGATGTATCCAACAACCTGAGAGAGAATCGCGTCCGCCGCTTGGGCTACGTGAAAAACAGACATAAAGCCTCCAAAATACGAAAAAACCGTGCAAAGCACTATAGAAATTGCATTTGAATGTATCAAATGAATTACAAAACTGATCTAGATGCACGCTGCGTCGAGCACTTCACCCAGTATTTCTCGGTGATTGGCGCATCTTGGGCACTTGTGTTGCCCGCCGAGTTTGCCCTTGCGGTCTAGCCAGCGATGAAAGGTCCCGCCCGGCAGGACGGTGATTGTGGGCTCGGTCATTCCCAGTGAATCGGACCGCTTGGTGTTGTAATCCACATTGGCGGCCTTGATGTTCTCATCGAACGCCCTTCCAAAGATCTCAAGCTGCTCTGCATCGGGCTGGAGATCAAACTCAACAGCCACTTCGAGCCCCGCGCGATTGGACTGGCTCGGGTACACCGGGGCTGCGGTGAACTCGCCGATGGTGAGCCCAGCCGCCTTGGATCCGGCGCTCACGCCGTCTTCGATGTGCTCACCAATCAGGTTCTCGCCGAACGCATTGATGAAGTGGCGGTGCCGACCCACGATCCGCAGCCGCGCAGGTCCATCTCCGCCTATGCCATCAAACCCATTGGGGATCGAATCGAACTCAACCACATCACCGATGACATACCGCCAGAGACCGGCGTTTGTGCTCATCACCACGACATACTGCTTGCCCTTCTCGACTTCCCAGCACGAGAGCACCTCGGGGTTCTCGTCATCAATCTGATCCCGAGGCACGAACTCATAAAAAGTCCCGTTATCCACCAGCAGCCGCATGCCTGGTTCGTCCGCGTTGTCCTGCATTGCGATGAAGCCTTCCGACGCTGGATACAACTCTTGCCGGCAGGGGAAATCGATCTTGGGATCACCCGAGAACGCGATCGCCATCCGCTCAACAAACGGCGTGTAGTTCACCCCGCCATGAACAAACACTTCGAGGTTCGGCCAGACATCGCGGGCGCACTTTGCTTTGATCCCACGCTCGTTGGCGATCTCGATTACGCGGTCGATCAACACGAGCGCCCAGCTGGGCATCCCCGAAATAAACCGGATGTCCTGGTCGATCGCCATCTGTGCCATCGCCTCGATCTTGTCGGGCCAGTGACTCATGAGTGCGACCTCGGGACCGGGCGAGTAAATCGTTGACAGAGGCCATTTGATCAATGGCGTCACCAGTCCCGATAGATCACCTGTCGCGATGCCCTTGTCGTTGTACTCCAGATCTGTCGAGCCTCCTAAAAACAAGCACCGCCCGCCCATCATCCGCTCTGGATGCACACCCCGGTTGATCAGATGAGCGAAGATATCGAGCGACGCGAGGTAGTTGGACCGGAACATCTCGGGGCTCACGGGAATGTATTTATCGCCGGCCGTCGTCCCCGAAGTCTGTGCAAAGTGCCCTACGCGTCCAGGCCAGAGCACATCGGGCTCGCCGCGTTCACGCATCGCCTCGATGTGATCCTTAAAGACATACCAATCGTTGATCGGCATCGCCTTTCGGAACGCCCGGATCAATTCCTCGTCGTCTTTGATTGCTGCGATAGCTCCGAATTCGTGCTCTTTGCCGAAGACCGTCTGGGCACTCACGCGAAGATTCTTCCGGAGCTGATCGCTCTGGATCGCGGCGGTTGATTCTTTCCAGTACTCAAGATCGTTGAGCAACCGCCTGCGACGCTCAACGCGTGCACGCAATCCGAGCCCGACCAGACTCGTTAGTGAATACCCGGCATTTGGTGTTGGTGCTCTTTGGACATCCCCGCCGCTCACGCCTGATCCCCGGTCGGTGCAAACCCGTGCTTATCAAAGAACGCGTGCATCGCTTCAGCGAACGGACCCGGCGCTTCGATCATCGGCGCATGGCCGCACAAATCGATCCAGAACAGCTCGGCGTTGGGCATCAGCTCCGTAAAGCCCTGCCCGGCGCTCGGTGGGGTCACGACATCTTCTTTGCCCCAGATTAGTAGCGTTGGGTGATCGATCTCGCCAAGATCGTCTGCCATGTTGTCCCGGCGTGCACTCTTGGAGAGCTTGACCATCGCCCGCGCCCCGCCCCGCTCGTTGAGGAGCGCAAAGGCCCGATCTACATCGCCCGGATCCATAAACGATTTATCGAAGAACAACTCGCCGATTTTTTCGACCAGCCACTCCCGCGTCGGCCGCACAGGAGCGCCCTTGACCACTGTGCGTTCGATTAAGCCGCTCGATCCTGCCAGGACCAGAGAGCTGACCAGTTCTGGGCGTTCGTGGGCTACCCGCAGGGCGACATGCCCTCCGAAGGAGTTACCGACCAGTACAGCTGGCTCATCTAAATATTTATCCAAGAACTGCATGGTCATCGCTGAGACTGCCTGGATCGAGCAATCCGATTTGCGGAGCGAGAGCAGCGGCATCTCGAGTGTCACACACCGCGCCCGCTTGGACAGCGACTGGACCACCAGTTCCCAGTGCTCGTTGAGCCCGACGAGCCCGTGGAGAAAGACGATCGGCATACCTGAGCCGCACTCAACCACATCAGCCACAATATTGCGGCCGCTCATCCCAATTAGAGAAACCTCGGATTTCGTCAGCGCTGTGCTCTGGCTCGAGTCAGAAGAGTTGGCGTGTGCGGTGCTCAAAATAACAATCTCCAATACGAAATAACAGACATCTTTGCCCGTCCTCTCGTATTCCAACAGTGATTCCACTTGTTAGGAAACACTTGCTTTGAGTTTAATCCTAGAACCCGCGTCCGCCCCTGCCAACCAGAAGGATTGAATCTCTGCCCAGAAATGTGCTTTAGGCACTGCCAACGCCGGTTTGTTCAACCACACGCCCGTCGATGAGACGAATGACGCGGTCGGCGCGGGCCGCGATTCGTTCGTCATGGGTCACCATGACCATGGTCAACCCGCTGCTCTGGCGGAGTTCTGCGAGGACATCGAGGATCGATTCTCCAGTCTTGAGATCCAGATTCCCCGTTGGTTCATCGGCCAGCAGCAGCGCCGGTTCGTTAATCAGTGCCCGGGCGATTGCGACCCTCTGTCGCTCACCGCCCGAGAGTTCCGCCGGGCGGTGCTTCATTCGGTCGCTGAGACCGAAGCGATCGAGCAGTTCCTTGGCACGCGACTCCACACCTTTACGGTGCGAACTGTACCCGAACCGCCCATAGCGGATCATGGAGCCGATGCAGATATTCTGGAGGATGTCGAGTTCTGGGAGCAGGTGATAGAACTGAAACACGAACCCGACCTCAGTCGAACGGTATGCATTGAGGGCACCCGCCCCCATGTTGGTGATGACACGATCGCCGTAGATAATCGATGCTGGATTTTCAAGATGCTTATCTGGTCGATCGAGCCCGCCGATGATGTGCATTAGGGTGCTCTTGCCTGATCCCGAAGCGCCAAGAATCGTGATCCATTCCTTGTGATGAACCGTCAGATCCACCCCGTGCAACACAGGGACCTTCACCCGTCCGAGGTGGTAGGTCTTGCGAATATTCTCGACCTGCAGCATGGGAGTTTGATCACTTTGGGGGGACATCACTCAAACCTCAACGCTTTGACAGGATCCATCCGGGCGCTGCGGAACGCGGGGATCAGTGATCCCAGCACACAAGTCAACACGCCGACCACAAAGACGATGATCGCTTTATCAAGCTCGACCTCGCTTGGGATCTCGATGAAGTAATAGGTGCGGGGGTCCCAGATCACCAGATTGAATGTCCGACCGAGCCAGTCGTGGATTGAGTTTATATTGATCACCACCGCGTAACCAGCCGCGGTCCCAAGCGACGCACCGATGAGCCCGATTGCGGTCCCGTAACGGATCCAGAGCCACGCGACACCGGTTGTCGATGCTCCGAGTGCTCGAAGGATTCCGATGTCCTTGGTCTTCTCAGAAATCATCGACCAGAAGATCGCAAGGACGAGGAATACAGAGGTAAACGACACGATCCCGAAAATAAACAGTACCAAACCGGTCTCTTTTTTGACCGCATTGATCATCGTCGCGTTCAGATCTTCCCATGTCCGGATCTGGTTCTCCATCGAGAACGAGCTGGGGACTTCGCCGACATGCTTCTCTTCAAACGCGGTGTAAATCTCAAAGACCCGGTCGCGGACCTCCTGCAGATCAGCCCCGTCGGCCGACCGCACCAGTACTGTTGTCACCCGCGCCGGATCAATCCCCACGACTTCGCTCATTTTGGGTCGGCGTTTCCCCGTCACCGGATCGACTTCGGTCGCGAATGGGTTTTCGACCAGTTCGACCTTGCGGGCCTCATAAAGCCGGAGCATCTCTTGCATGGTTTCGAGTGGCACAAAGATCGTTGATTGATCAATCTCAAAGATCCCCGACTGAAACTCATTGGCGATCGGGATTGTCCGTGTCACCGGATCCACCGGCTTGCCCGTTGAATCCAATGAAAGCACTGTCAGCCCGACCGACCCGCCCGCGGGCATGAATCCCGGGACTCGTTCTACACTGCCATCGGGAGTTGCTCTGAATCCGAACGCACGCGGGTCGTATATCCCGTCCTCGGTTCGGATATTAAGCCCGGTCACTTCAACGCCAAGCACCCCCGCCCGCTCGGTCTGACCCGACTCCTGATTAAATCGAGTCAGTGTCACGGCATTGGATTCAAACATCGCCATCGCGCCGGTGAACTGCGGATCGAGGCGGACATCAGACCCATCGCGGTCCTTTGCAGTGGGCTCCTCGATCGGTTTCCACCAGATCGTGTCGGTGTAGTTGGTCACCCGGTCATAACTCACCGGATCAATCCCCTTGATCGTAATGAGCTCGATGCGATCATCCGGGAGTTGGATCAGCCCGAAGGTCTCGATAATCGGGGTTGCCCCATCGATCATTTCGTCCTCTTCGAGCATACCGATTAGCTCGTCGTAGTGCGCAAACCCGACATTTGGCCAAGAAACCGTCACATCACCGATCAGCGACCGACCCGAGTTGACTAGAGTCTTCAAAAACCCGCCCATGACCGACCAGGTGATCAGGATGGTCGCCACCGACAGCATGACCGCGAGCATCGCCAGGATCGGCATCAGCTTGCTCGTCAGGTACTTTTTGGTCAGCAGTGATTGGTACACAGAGCGAGTGTAGCAGCATCACCGCTCAGGCGTTCACCGCTTCCATGTGTTGTTGGAACGATCGATGTCGGGGAGGATCTCTTTAGGATCGATCGTAACCGATTCGATCCGCCTGCCTCCGGTGGTGACCCCGACATTCCAGCGGGTCGTCACATGCCAGATCTCAACAGGCAGTGTCCGCTCCTCGGTCTGGCCATCGTCGTACACGATCTCCAAATGCACAGGCATCACCATATCGCCTTTGGACTCGAGCACGAGAACGACTGCATCGTAATAGTTTGCGTCCCCGCTCTCCTTAACAGGTTCGACGGCCACAATCTCGAGGTCAAGCGCCATCGGCTCAGCGAACCAACCCCTCCAGAACCACGACAGATCCGACCCCGACGCATCGTCGATCGTCCGGAAGAAATCGCTCGGCTGTGGGTGCTTAAACGCCCACCACTCGATGTACTGCGCAAAGGCTGGGTCGAACCGCTCACGGCCAAGAATAAACTCGCGGAGAAGATATAAGCCGTAGCCCGTCTTGCGGTACATCAACTTCCCGACCCATCGAGGCCATGCCCGGTCCGGGGCTGTAATGATCGCCTGCGGATTGTGAGCACTGCAGAGCTCAGAGGTCTGCTTGGCGTGCCGCTTGATGTTGGGTTCCTCGTCGTACCACGCGGCCTTCGAGTAGATGTTGATGAAGGTATTGAACCCCTCGTCCTGCCACATGTAGCGGCGTTCGTCGGAGTTGACCAGCATCGGGAACCAGTTGTGCCCGACCTCGTGGTCTGTCACGCCGAACAATCCTTTGGGGTTTGTCCGCGAGCCGCAGAAGATGATGCCTGGGTATTCCATCCCGCCTTCTGGGCCGTTGATATTGCTCATGACCGGGTAGGGGTATGGGTAGAGCCAATCGGAATAGAACTCGATCGAGTGCTTGATGTATCGGGTCGATCCGCCGTCTTCGTCATCGTTCCCCCAGACTTCTGCTTCGACAGGGAACAAGGACTGGCACCGAACGATGCGATCTTTGCCATCGAGCCCAGTGATTGTTGCGCCGACCGCGTCCCACATGAATGCATCGGAGGCTGCCCACGCGAAGGTGCGGGCGTCGTCGATATGAAAGTCCCATGTAAAGGTCTCCGCATCGCCCGGACGGATCTCATCAGTCCCGATCTCTTCTTCCGAAACAATCCACACGGGCTCATCGCTTGCATCGGCCTCAGTCAAGCGTGACTGCTGATCTGCAGTGAGAACTTCTTCTGGGTTGGTCAGCATCCCCGATGCCGCGACCAGATAATTTCTGGGCACCGTGATCGACACATCAAACGATCCAAAATCAGTATAAAACTCGCCCGATCCAAGATACGGCAGCGTGTTCCAACCATTCACATCGTCATACTTGCACACATGCGGGAACCACTGCGCAAGCTCGTAAATCTTTCCGTCATCGACTTCTTCCATCCCCATCCGTCGAAGATCCGGAGGCATAGGGAATGAGTAATCAATCTCAAACTCGAACACCTCGCCCGGCTTGATCGTCCCATCGAGATCAATCTTCCCGAGTGTGTCGTAGCGTGCCAGCGGCAAATCCTCCCCACCGGACTGCACCCGCGAGATAGTGTACCCGCCATCGAAATCGTACTCGAGCATCTTCATCACCGAGCCAGGCGTGCGGCTCTGCGACCCGATCGAATCTAGACGGAACAGGTTCTGCTCAAGATTCAGCCACACATAATCAAGCTCATGCGGCGAGTTGTTCGTGTAGCGGATCGTCATCGTCGCGCTGACCAAATCGCTTTCGTCATCGAGCGTCGCGTCGATCACATAATCGCATCGCTGCTGCCAGTACTCTGGTCCCGGCTTACCAGAACCGAGCCGTTGATCGTTGGGTGATGGGAAATCCATCGCGCGGAACACATTGTTCCCGTTCTCGCCGCCGGTCCGCCGGTAGCGATCATCGACAGCCCCGACCGAATCAGCGATCACCGAGTTGCTCCCGATGTCCCAGTCAATATCAGTCGAACACCCACTAAGCACGGCTACAACAACGCACAACCCGGCACGCGCAGTAGTTCGAACGGACTCATGAATAGATTTGCAAACAGTTGAAGAAAAGACCATCGACGCGCTCCTCAAAGATGAGTGATCCCCCTACAGATCACCCGGATAGTGAAGTCACACGATAGCGTAATCAGACCCCCAACGCAAAGTCATTCCCACAGCCCGCATCCACGCGGCCCCGATACCTTCTTTATACCCGTCGATCAAGCAAACGATACTGCACCGCTTCTCCGATGTGCTCAGGCTTGACATCAACGCTCCCCGATATATCCGCGATCGTCCGTGACACCCGTCGGACCTTGTCGTACCCCCGCGCGCTGAGGCCCAGTTGCGTCATTGCTTGTTCGAGCAGGATTCTCGCAGGATCGCTGAGTTGCATCATCTCGTCGAGTTGGGTGCCCCGGAGTTGTGAGTTGACGACTGTTCCTTGACGATCGTTCATCATCTTCCTCGCATCAAGCACCAGCTTCCGCATCATCTCGGTGGTCGAGCCCGTTGCTTTTTTGCTCAGCTCCGACCAGGGCACCCCCGGGGCTTCGACATGCAGATCGATCCGGTCCATCAACGGCCCAGAAATCTTTGACAGATACCGATCCATCTCCCGCTGCCCGGCTTCGCCCGGCGCGACATCGCCTCGGGGGGTCGGGTTCATCGCGGCGACCAGCATAAACGATGCCGGGAACTGCACCGTCCCGTGGGCCCTCGCAATCGTTACGATCCGGTCTTCGAGCGGTTGGCGCATTGTTTCGAGCACATTCTTCGAAAACTCTGGGAGCTCATCGAGAAACAGTACCCCGTGATGCGCCAGCGAGATCTCCCCAGCACGAGGAACAATCCCGCCACCAACAACCGCCGGGCTGCTGGCCGTGTGGTGCGGCATCCGCACCGGGCGGCTCGTAATCAGCCCCGCCTCCGAATCGAGTAACCCAGAAGACGAATAAATCCGCGTCACCTCGACCGCTTCTTCTGGTGACAAGGGCGGCAAAATCCCTGGCAATGCCTTGGCCATCATTGTTTTGCCTGTCCCTGCAGGGCCGATCATCACAATGTTGTGCTGACCCGCCGCGGCGATGACAAGGGCCCGCTTGACGGATTCCTGCCCTTTGATTTCGCCAAAATCAACTGACGCTGTGGATCGCTGGAGCATCGCGCCTACATCCAAAGGAGGAGTCGGCTCCAGCGCAAGCCCGCCATTCAACAGCCCCACCACTTGCGCCAAAGACGACACCCCGAACACACGTACCCCATCAACGACCGCCGCCTCCGACGCATTCGCGTCCGGGACGATCACCGCATCAAGCCCCATCGACTTGGCAAGCGACACCATTGCGATCGCCCCTCGGATCGGACGCACACGACCATCTAGGGCGAGCTCGCCAGCGATCAGCACCGAACGCGGATCGAGCCCGAACAGCTCCTCTGATGACTCACCAGCACCGCCACCCCATTCATTTCCACCACCAATCCCGACAGGTACCCGCTGCTGGATCACGCCCTGCGCGATCAACACCCCCACCGCGATCGGCAGGTCATACGCCGGCCCCTCCTTGCGGACATTTGCTGGTGCGAGATTGATCAATGTCCGACCCCGAGGCATCGGATACCCGGAGTTGCCCATCGCGGACCGCACCCGCTCAAGCGATTCACGGACCGCCGCATCCGGGAGGCCCACCACGGTCTCCTTCTGAAGCTGTGTGTCATCGAGATCGGTCTCGATTTCACAGATCGACGCGTCAATACCCGACAGAATGAAGCTGCGTACTTTGGGGATCATGAACGCATGATACCAAACACAACCCGCACTGTCAAGCTATTTGTTCGCATTTTGATATAGCCGAATAAATCCCGTATTAAGGCTATTTTAACTCAAACCACGCCTCAGTACAGGCCATAAACCGCTCGCATGCTTCGGATTTTTGCTCGCCGGTCTTCACAAATCCGCACCGCTGAAGGGCTCGGATCGACCCGATGTTCTCTTTTGCGACCCGCGCAAGCAGTGGTCTCACAACAGCAATTTCAAGTATCGCAGCGAGCCCCCGCGTCGCGATCCCTTTCCCCCAATGCGCCCGATCAATCCAATACCCAACAAACCATTCGTCCCCGATCTGGAAGACATTGATCATTCCCACAGCTTTGGTATTAAAGACAATCGTGCGAGCGATCACCGCGGGATCCTTCAGAATCCGCTCCCAGTGCTCATCAAAGTCCGCCCGCTCCCGCGGATGCACCTTGGCCAACTCATTTGATTCACTGTCCTGTTGATAGCGAAAGAACCCACTAAGATCGCCCTGCTCGACCAATCGCAACTCAACTGTGTCCATCTCTCTCACGCTGCAGTTACCGCCGCACCAGTATTTAAACTCATCGTCGGGATCATCGTCGCGATCGCTTTGATGACTTCTTGGCGGGAGGTCGAGGTTCGGGCGCGATCGAGTCGATCGATGAGCTCGTCCATTGTGTCAATGAACCACGCGGAATCCTCGTTAAACCGGGCGATCCCAGGATGCGCCGTCGCGGTCAGTTCCTCGGCGTCGTAGCTGAGCTGCTCATGCAGTTTCTCGCCCGGACGCGAACCCGTCAGAATAATCGGCACCTGATCAGGCGACTGCATCCCGTTCGGCGCCCCGATCAATGGCGAATACCCGCACGCACGAACAAACCGCTGCGCCAGTGTAAAGATATTGATCGGCTCGCCCATATCCAGGACGAAGACCTCGCCCCCACTAGCCGTGGTCTGCCCGCTCATCGAACCCGCCTGCAATACGAGCGTTGCGGCTTCAGGGATGGTCATGAAGTACCGGGTCATGCGTTCATCGGTCACCGTGATCGGACGGCCCGCCGAGATCTGGTCCGCCCAGATTTCAAGGACGCTGCACGCAGAGCCCAAGACATTTCCAAACCGCACCATGCTGAGTTTGGTATTGCTCCCGACCATGCCCGAAACCTGAGCCGCGAGTGACTGGGTGTACATCTCGGCGATGCGTTTGGTTGCGCCCATGACATTAACCGGATTCACCGCTTTGTCCGAAGAAATCAGCACGAAACGGTCCACACCAGTCGCAACGCATGCGTCTGCGATAGCTTTAGTACCAAAGACATTATTCGTGACGGCGTGAGCCGGGTGATCTTCCATCAGGGGCACATGCTTGTGGGCCGCGGCATGAAGTACAACATCAGGCCCCCATCGTTCAAGGTGCGAAAGCGTGGTCGAAGCATCCACAACATCGTGCATAATCGCGACGCGTTCGATCTCTGGATGGATCTCTTTGAGCCAACGATCAACGCCAAATAAGGCATTTTCTGCTCGCTCCATCAGCACGATCCGAGATGGACCAAAGCTGGCGATCTGCTTGACCAGTTCAGACCCGATCGATCCACCCGCGCCGGTGACGAGTACGCATTTGTCTGTAATATTCTCGCCGACAAGCTCACGATCGATGCTGTGGGCTTGTCGCCCGACGAGCTTTCCGAGGTCGATTCTGGCTGAGGGGAGTTGGACGCTTGCGTTGTGTCCAACAGACGGGGCGCTATTCAAGAGCTCGTCCATCGGGGTGACGAATCGTTCGATCACGCCCGAGCGTTGGAGTTCGGTGCTGATGGATCGCCATTGATCACGGTGCGCCGCCGGGAGCGAAACGATTGCTTGGGACACGCTGGCGGCACTACAAACCTGCCCGAGCGCCTCGATCGGGCCGAGGACTGAAAGGCCGTTGATCTCTTGGATCCCGGGATCTGCATCGAGCAGGATCACGCCAACGAGTGTTGGCGGGTCAGCAACCATCCTCACCTGTCTCGACAGTAGTTCCGCGCTCTCGGGTGTCCCGATGATCAAAGTCCGTGTACTCATAGAGAGCCTATCGACCAAACCCCCCTCTCAATCCCTCTTTTCCCCCCCATTGCCCACTGTCCACTGCCCATTGCCCCCTCTAGTCTGATATGCTCAACCCATGATCACCCGAATGTCGGCCATCCTCGAATCCATCACCCGCCAGTCCATCCCCATCGCGACCCTTGTGCCCATGCCTGGGATCGCGATCGAGGCTTTGATCCCGACCTACCTCGCCGACGCTCTTGAACCCAAAATCAACACCACAATCACCCTCCACACCAAAACCCTCCTCGAAGCCCAAGGCCAAGGCACCAGTTTCATTCCCCGATTGATCGGATTCGGATCCGCCGACGAGAGGTCGTTCTTCGAGACATTCACCTCCGTCAAGGGCGTGGGCACACGCAAAGCACTCCGGGCTCTGACCGAGCAGCCATCAACCATCGCGGCTCTGATCATTGCTAAGGACGCCAAAGGGCTCACCAAGCTGCCTGAGATCGGTAAACGCACCGCCGAGACGGTGATTGCTGAACTTACTGGCAAGGTCGAGAAATTCGCGGGCGACGCGATCATTGCGGGCTCAACTATGCCCGCATCGACCATCGAACCGACTTTTGCTTCGGGCCCCGCTGCAGAAGCGGTCTATGCCTTGATGTCGCTGGGAGAATCCCGCCCGGAAGCCGCAAGAAAGGTTGAGATCGTGCTGGGACGCCTTGGCCAGGACGCCGATACGGATACCATTGTCCAAGCCGTCTTTGCTGGCGGTTAAGACACGATATAAGTTGACAACTTTCTAAGGAATACACCCTTTATGCGATACGCAATGATTATGGCTGGCGGCTCCGGCACCCGGCTCTGGCCAATGTCCCGAGATGGACAACCCAAGCAACTCATCAAGTTCATCCACAAAGAAGGCAAGACAGTTTCTCTGCTCGAAATCGCTGCAGGCCGAGCATCGAAGCTCGTCCCCGAAGACAAGCAATACATCTGCACCGGCGAGCGCTACCGCTCGCAAATCCGCGAAGGGCTCCCTTCTTTCGACGACGCCCATATCCTCGGCGAACCCCAACCCCGCGACACCGTCAACGCCGTCGCCTTCGCCGCCGCGGTCTTTGCCAAAGAAAGCCCCGATGCGATCTTCAGCGTCCTGACCGCAGACCAGCTCATCGAGCCCGCCGATGTATTCAACAAAGCGATGGACCTGGGATACAAACTCGTCGAGGAAGACCCCTCCCGCCTCGTCACCTTCGGGATCAAACCAGACCACGCCGCGACTGGCTACGGCTACATCGAGCACGGCCAACCACTCGAAGGCACCGACAAACAGGCGTTCCAAGTCGCCCGTTTCATTGAGAAGCCGCCGCTGGAAAAAGCCGAGGCGTACTTTGAATCTGGGCGCTACGACTGGAACGCCGGGATGTTTGTGTTCCATGCCGGCACCTTCCTTAAGCTCTACGAACGCTTCCTGCCCGACAATTCCAAGCTCATCAAGCAGCTCGCCGATGCATGGGGCACCGATCAACAGCAAGCGGTGCTTGATGATATTTATCCAAAGCTCGAAAAGACTTCGGTGGACTACGGCATCATGGAGCCAGCCGCCGCTGAATCTGATGTTTCCATCGTCGGGGTCAAGATGGAGATCACCTGGCTCGATGTCGGATCATGGCCAGCCTATGGCGAAACGCTCGATGCGGACGAAAACAACAACAAAGCCGCAGGCGTGAAGATTGCAGCACATGAAGCAACGAACAACATTGTGATCGGAGAGTCTGATTCTGATCACACCATCGCGCTCATAGGCTGCGACGATTTGATAGTCATCCGCACGGATCGGGCGACGCTGGTCGTGCCCAAGGATCGGGCCCAGGACATCAAGAAACTTCACGACGAGCTTCCGGGCGAGTTGAGATAATTACGCCTTGGGCTCGATGAGATCCCATTTATTGCCATACAGATCGAGGAAAACGACAACCTTTCCGAAGTCTTCATCGCGTGGTTCTCCTGCGAACTCAACGCTGTGCGATTGAAGCTGCGCGTAGTAGGCATCGAAGTCGTCGGTATGGATGAACAACAGCACCCGCCCACCGGTCTGGCTCCCGACGCAGGCCTCTTGCTCTGGAGTCACCGCTTTGGCAAGCAACATCGAACACCCGCCACTATTGGGAGCAACCCGGACCCACCGCTTGGTCTGACTCCGCTTGGTGTCTTCGAGTAGATCAAACCCGAGCACCCGGCAATAAAAATCGATCGCCTCGTCATAATCCCGCACGAGCACCATGATCTGTACTATTTGCTGATTCAATCCGATCTCCCTTTCATTCCAACCCCTACCCACCATTCTACCCGCCACCTTTCACCTACCATCGCTCATGCGCATCCTCGCAATAGACCTCGGCGACCAACGCACCGGGCTGGCTCTGGCCGACCGCGTGACCAACATCGCCTCTCCAGCCGGATTGGTCGAAGTCCCAATCGACCACGACGGTGGCAACCGGCTCATCGAAGCACTCGGCAAGCACATCCCGCCGCTCCCGACCGAAATTGAAGTGGTCATGGGGATGCCCCTGAATATGGACGACACCGTCGGCCCCCGCGCGGTGCTTGTCAAAGAGTTCGCGATTCGTCTTTCCAGCCACATCAAACGCCCGATCGTGCTAGTAGACGAACGCCGGACCTCGGTGGCCGCCGATGCTCGGATGTCCCAGACGGGGCTGACGCACAAACAAAAAAAGAAACGCCGCGACGCGATCGCTGCCGCTGCAATCGCCGAGGCGTTCTTGAATGACCCAGACTCTATTATCGAGACCGTAACACCTGTATAAATGGTCAGGATTGCAACAAACTGACGGTTCATCCGTTGAATACGATGTAGGAACCCCTCAAAGGATTCATTCATGTTTCAAGCTCTGCTCATCCTCGGTACCCTTGCCCTTCAACCGGCCGGGACACCACCAGTTGCCCAAACTCCCCAAAGCAACCCCGCCCGCGTGTTCATGGACTCGCTCGCCTACTCGGACACCAAAATCAGCTCCATGACCGGCGATATCCAGTACACCATCATCCAAGCCTTGGAATCAGACCTCCAAAAACGCAACGGGCAGCTTTATCTCCGAACCCTCCGAGAAGACCAATACAACGCTGAGCACCGCGACTACGCGGTCCGATTTGATACGCTTCAACTTGACGACCGCCAGTCCGACATCCGCGAGCATTACATCTTCGACGGCCGTTGGTTCGTCGAACGCCTCCCGGACCAGAAGCAGTTCAACAAACGCGAACTCGTCGCCGCCGACGAAGAGCTCGACCCAATGGAGCTCATGCGAGAAGCCCCCTTCTGGGTCTCGCTTGGTCACAACACGGATCGGGTCTTTGAATCCTACGACATCGAGTTGCTCGACCACACCGCCGGGCTGATGGATAATGCGAACTTTCCGGAACTCTCTTTCCTCGCCGCGGAGGTCCCCGGCACCCAACAGATCAAACTCACACCCAAGCCCGGCTCTGGCTTGGAAGACGATTGGGAATGGGTCCGCATCTGGTTCGATAAAGAATCATTCCTCCCAATGCTCTATGTCAAAGCAGAATGGACCGGGGATCTTCAAATTGTTCAACTTCTCAATGTTGAAACGAATACCAAGTTGAATCCTTCGCTCTTCGACACCACCACACCTCCCGCTGAATCTGGATGGCGTGTGCAAATATCGCCTTGGCGTGGTCAGGCCCAGGCCCATGCGGATCAGGTTGATACCCAGCCGCTCGAAGACCGACTCAACGAAAGCACTCCATGATTTTGCACCGGGTGCCTATCTTCATCGTTGCGATTGCGGGCACCGCGATCGCTCAGCCAATCGAGCCCGTTGAGCCGCAGGATCGGGCTATTGAACTTGCCCAGCCCCACCAACAAAGCCAAGAGCAGACCGTCCGGGCCGTCCTCGAACGGATCAACGCTGAGTTTCTCACCGATGAAGAACGCGCCGCCCTCCGTGTCGTTCATGGTCAATGGACCGACGAAGATCTCAACAACCCCACTCTCTCCTACCAGATCGCCCTGGATATCGGCGATCTTGCCAATCCGATTTTCGACGATGACTCCACCCCATTCCCCGCACGCGCTTGGTCCAAACTCAGTCAAGGGCACGCGCAGCAAGCACTCGATCTCCTCGGACAACTCGATAACCAGACCATCGAAACCACGCTCATCTCCGCCCGTGCCCAAGACATGCTTGGCGATCGCGATGAAGCGATTACCCAGCTCGAATCCATTGAGGCACAACTCGCCAAACAACAACTGACCGATGCCGATCAGCTCGCCTTCGGATGCGAAGCCCTGATCGAACTTACCCGACTTCGGGCACCCATCGTCAGCGCCAAGGCGGACTACGAAGCGATCAACGCCCTCATCTCCCACGCCCGCGACCGAGTTGACCGCCTCAACTGGCGCATCCGCAATGCCGAGGCCCATCTTCTCTATGAACACCACAACCTCGGCGATGCACACACCGCCGCGATCGAAGCACTCCGCCTCAACCCACGAGCCACGGCTCCGATGCTTTTGCTCGGTCATATCGCGGTCGACGGATTCGACTTTGACAACGCCGAGAAACTAGCCAACGGACTCGACCAGATCGCCGCCGCATTCAGCGATGACCCCGATTCCCCCCAAGCGGTCAGCAGCGGTGGCGCGATACTCCGCGCCCGCGTTGCTCTGCGTCGCAAGGACCCTGAGGGCGCAGAACAATCGCTCGATCCCGCGCTGGATCGTTACCCGAATCACCCGATACTCCTGGCTCTCGAAGCCTCGGCCGCTGCTGGCGGGTATCGGATCTCTTCAACCAATCGACTGCTGACCAAGTACAACGAGCTCTTTCCGGAATCGGCCGTCGCTGCGGTTTGGGTCGGGCGGACCTTATCGGATTCGCGTCAGTACACCTACGCCGCCGAGGTGTTGCGGAGAGCGATTCAGCTCGCACCCAACTGGGGCGAGCCTAGATTACAACTCGGGCTCATGCTTGTCCAAGCAGGCTACGACACCCACGCGAGGGACACGCTCACCGAAGCGATCAAGCTCGACCCGTTCAACATCCGCGCGCAGAACTCGCTGACGATGCTCACAGAACTGGCAACCTACAAAACAATCGAAACCGATCACTTCATCATCCGCTACAAAGACGGCCCCGACGAAATCCTCGCCAACGAGATGCCCGAGATCCTCGAAGCAATCCACACCCGAGTCTGCTCAGATGTCCCCGGAGGCATGAACCACGAGCCCAAACGCAAAACAATCATCGAACTCATGCCCAACCACGAATGGTTCGCGGTGCGCATCGGCGGCATGCCCTCGATCCACACCATGGCGGCCTCGACCGGTCCCGTCATCGCATTCGAATCACCACGCGAAGGACCAAAGTCCACCGCTGGTCACTACGACTGGGCAAGAGTCCTCCAGCACGAATACACGCACACGGTGAATCTTTCAAGAACTAAGAACCGCGTCATCCACTGGATGACCGAAGCCAACGCCGTCTTTAACGAGGACGGCCCGCGCGATCAACGCCAGTGGGATCTACTCACCAATGCGATGCGGACCGATGCGTTGTTTGATCTCGAATCCATTAACATCGCCTTCGTTCGACCAAAGAAACCGACCGACCGAAGCCTTGCGTACGCACAGGGCGCGTGGATGTTTGAGTTTCTCATAGAGCGCTTCGGCCCCACCGCTCCGCGCGACATCATGGATGCCTCGACCACGGGCAGATCCGCGCCCGAGGCATTTGAACAAGTTCTCGAACTCTCTCAGGACGAGTTTATGAGTGCCTTTATGGACTGGGCCAAAGAGGACCTGCTCTCGCGCGGGCTCATGGCATCCGATGATCTCCCAACACTCGAAGAGATGCTGGGCGGAGAGAAGGGCGTGCTCCCGTCATTGTCCAAGCTCGATGGGCTTCTGGAACTCCATCCCGATCATCCCGATCTCCTCAACCTGCGTCTGAGCATCTCGCTGGCCTTCGAGGGCGACCAACTCAGCGATGAACAGCTCGGGCTCCTTGAGCAGATTATTCTGGTTCGCCCGATCGATGAGATGCCCCACAAACGCCTCGCTCGGCATTACCTCGCGAGCGAATCCGTGGGCGACCAGGTCCGCGCGATCCCCCACCTCGAGTTTTTGGATGCCCGCGAAGTACACTCCGTCGCCTATGCGGATCAGCTTGCTGAGCTCTACGCCCAATCGGGAAACAATGAGCAGGCACTGGCCAAGGCGATCCGCACGACCCGCATCGCGCCCTTCGATGCTCACAGCCGTGAACAAGCCGCGCGGATGGCACTCTTAGTCAACGATCTCGACATGGCCAAACACCAGCTCAAATCACTCATCAGCATTGAGCCGGATCGAGAAGTACACCAACGCCGGCTTGAAGCACTCAAGTCGATGCGAGACGCGTCAAACTAAAATTTTGTTTACGCGATCTGTCGTGAACCATCCGAGATCGATCGGACTTCTTCGTCCGCTGATACATCATTCTGAATCTCGCGTGGCTGCCGCGATCCGAGTTCCCATCCGGTCCAGTCCAAGAACCGCTGCTCAAGATCCTTCGCGATCTCCGCGCTCCCCAGCCCGAGCTCGTTGTAATCAATCGGCTTCATGACACGCACACGAGCGTTCGAGCTTGTGTAAATCGAGTCCCACGCTGTAGGAACATCAGGGGTCCCATCGATCACCACAGGCAGCACCCGAGCCCCGGTCCGCTTGACCAGCACACCAACCCCCGGAGCGAACGGCAGCAACTTCCCATATGGCCGCTCGATGTGACCTTCCGGGAAGATCCCGATCATCCCGCCGTCTTTGAGATGCGCCCGAGCACGTCGGATGCCGGACTTCCCGTGCCGATTCCGAGCAACGAAGATAATCCCCGCCCAGTTCCAGAACCACGAAAGCCAAGGCACACGCATGTCCTCAGCCATCAACCAGCACACCCGCCGAGGAATCACAGCCGAAACCAAAAACGGATCAATCCCGCAGGTGTGATTACTCACCACGATCATCGGCCCGTCAATATCTTCAAAGACCCCGTCCTCAACGACAAACTCAGCCCGATGGACGATCCGCGAATACAGGTACCCTATCAGGAACATAAATCCATCAAACACACCGACTTGCGGTTTTTTGGTCCGTCCATGCTGACCCCCGGCGATCATCAAACCCGCCACGACACAAGCCGCGGCTACCAAAATGAGCCAGAGTGGGGACATCAGGAGAATGTTAGCATATGCAAAGCTAGTGATCCCTGTGATTTCGAAAAATATAGAAAATCGTGTATCCACCAATGTATCCAGTGATCTTCTCGGACCGGAGGACCCGTACACTTCCCGTATGAACGATCTCTGGAAAGCGAACCGCGATACCGCACTCAAAGCCGTCGAGCCGCTGGCCGTGCGTGTCCGCCCTCGGTCCATTGATCAGGTCGTCGGCCAAACCCACCTGCTCGGAGAGGGCAAGCTCCTCCGTCGGATGATCGACGCCGACACCCTCACATCCGTTATCCTCCACGGCCCACCTGGCACTGGCAAGACCACGCTGGCTGAAGTCATCGCCAAAGCCACCAGCCGAAGGTTTATCCGGGAGAACGCCGCGTCCGTTGGCGTCAAACGCATTCGCGAGATCATCGACGACGCGCACAGGATCTTGGGGGACTCGGGCAAGCGAACCATCCTGTTCCTCGACGAGATCCACCGCTTCTCTAAATCACAGCAGGATGTTCTGCTTGCTGATGTAGAGCGTGGATTGATCACACTCATCGGGGCGACGACTGAGAATCCGCTGTTTGCCGTCAACTCAGCGCTGATTTCTCGATCAACCTTGTTTCGTCTTGAATCGCTTACCGAAGATGAGACCACAGAGTTGCTGAACAACGCGATTAGCAATCAAGCCGCGTATCCGAATCTGAATATCTCTATTAACAAGGACGCCCTTACTGTCTGGTCGATCAAATCCGAAGGCGACGCGAGGCGTGCCTTGACTGCGCTAGAAGTCGCGGTTCTCTCATCAGAGACCACTACAAACGAACTCACGATCACCAAGCAGATCGCCGAAGACTCGATCCAACAGAAGGTCGCCAACTACGGCCAAGACGGCCACTACGACGCTGCCTCGGCGATGATCAAATCCGTGCGAGGATCCGACCCAGACACCGCCCTCTACTGGATCGCAAGAATGCTCGACGCGGGCGAAGACCCGCGATTTATAGCCCGCCGCCTCGCGATTCTTGCGAGCGAAGATATCGGAAATGCTGACCCGCGTGGGATTATGGTCGCCCAAGCCGCTTGGGATCTCGTCGAACGCATCGGCATGCCCGAAGCACGTATCACAATTTCCCAATGCGCGACTTACTTAGCTTGTTGCCCCAAATCGAACGCCGCATATGTCGCGATTGACGCCGCTCTTGACGATGTTAGCAATGACCGCGTGCTGCCCGTCCCAATGCACCTCCGAGACCCCAACACCTCGCCCCTCGCGACCGACGATGGCTCAGGAAAACGCGTCCGAGATGTGGAGACCGAGAAGTATCAATACTCCCACAACAGCGACAACCAACTCTCCGGCCAAGACTATCTTGGGGTTGACAAACGCTACTACGAACCCAAAGACATCGGTGCCGAGAAAATCCTCAAACTACACCTCGATCAAGCCCGTGCTCTCAAAGAGCGAAGCACAAGTTAATGCCCCGGATCACACCAGTGCACACACCATCAAGCAAACCCGAGCAGCGTTCAGTGATCAAAGAGGCCTTGTCGTTGATTTCTGAATCTCAACACCTCCATTACAGCCAAGAACTCTGTACTCAGATAACGGACTCGGACCTTTACCGATCCGCAACAACCATCCTCGTGTACGCCTCACTCCCCACCGAAATCTCACTCGACCCGCTCATCAAGCATGCTCTAGAGAATGACAAAATTGTCTGCGTCCCCACCGTTGATTGGGATAAAAAAACCATGCATCCGGTCCAAATCCGATCACTGGACAAAGATCTGCAAATCGGCCGATACGGTCTCAGATCACCCACCAGCCAGTGCAATCCGGTCCCCGATGCCCAGATCACCCTCGCCCTCATCCCCGGGCTCGGATTCGATCCATCGGGACGAAGGCTCGGACGCGGCGCGGGGTTCTATGATCGCTGGATCGAAAACCGTCGTCGATTTGCTGAGCCTTTGACGCTCGTCGGCGTATGTTTCGATGAACAAATCATCGAGCGTGTCCCAACAGACCCGCATGACCAAACCTTGGACCTGGTGCAAACACCAACGACCCAATACGAGAGAAGCCACCGATGAGTCTCCCAAGCCAATCAGGACGCGCCTCCCGCTCCTCATCCGTCCACTACCGCCGAAGCCAAGGCTCGCCTCTCCGCAAACTCCTCCCGGCTGCGGTTGTGATTGCAGCTCTATCACTTACACTCTGGTATGTGCTGCGCCGCCCGTCGGACACCTCTGAGCTCCAAGCGGCCAACGATCTTCCAGCAACTGATTCTCAGGTTGACAATACACATCAACCCGTAGTCATCAATAACACCTCGCCTCAGACCGCAGGCCAATCCCCAACACGGGCTCTTCCAGGTTCTGGTGACCGTCCGGACACCCAGCGTGAAGTGGAGAACTCTCTGACCTCGAACACTCCTGCAGAAAGACCGATCACATCGGACCCCGTAACAACCACACCGCCCCCCTCGGGCTCACCAAGTTCATCGTCACTGCTCGACGCAACCCGAAACCAGACCACTCAGCAGGCTATTCCTTCATCAACTCAAACCACGATCCCAGCAGGGACGGACCGTGTCCGCCTGCAGCTTGATACAGCCCAGCGAATGGTCAACCAGAACGACCGGGTCGCTGCTCGCAGACTTCTTTCCCAAACCCTCAGCGCCCCGAATCTCTCGGCCCGTGACAGCCAGCGTCTCCGCGACGAACTCACCCAGATTAACAATGTCCTCATCTTTGGCCCGGTCGTCGCACCCAATGACCCCATCTGCGAAGAATACAAAATCCAATCGGGCGACTCGCTCTCCCGTATTGCATCGCGGCGCGAGTTGGCGAGCCACTGGAAACTCATCCAGCGGGTCAACAGAATTTCCAACCCGTCCCGCATTCGGCTCGGGCAGAATCTCAAGCTCGTCCACGGCCCCTTCCACGCGATCGTCTACAAACGCGAGCACCGCATGGACATCTACCATGGCTCACCGAATGACCCAGCAAGCTGGCTCTTCATCAAATCCCTCAATGTCGGGCTCGGCGCAGACAACGGCACCCCCATCGGCACCTTCACCGTCTCCACAAACAAACTCGAAAACCCGGGCTGGGTCAACCCACGCAACGCCGCCGAGTCCTACGGCCCCAACGACCCCGCAAACCCGATCGGCGAGTTCTGGCTGGGTCTCGACGGCGTAGGCCAATACGCCACCCTCACCGGCTATGGCATCCATGGCACCATCGACCCGTCCTCCATCGGAGACGACCAATCCATGGGTTGCGTCCGCCTCGCAGACGAAGACATCGCGTTGGTCTACGAGCTCCTCGCCGAGCGTGTTTCGGTCGTAGAAATTCGCCCATAATTCCCTCGTTCTAAACACATCGTTACCAGGCCCTTACAAGCACGCCTACCCGTCCATTTCAAGCAGCGAAATACGGGATTTTTTCGCGCCGCCATCCTACTATTACTGTCCCTGAAACGAGCCCCAAAGCTCCGCTCTATGGGCTCCGAATTCTGACACAAATCCGCAGGCTCAGCGCGTCAAATTAATCGCGCGTATCAGCCAAGCGGGATGCAATGCTCGATGGACCAATTCCAATCATGACCGACCAAAACACTCCATCGACACCGCCCTCAACTGCCCCAAAGACCGGGGAGTACTCCTCTGACCAGATCAAAGTCCTTGAGGGTCTCGAAGCCGTCCGCAAACGCCCTGGCATGTACATCGGCGGCACAGGGATCGGCGCACTCCATCACTTGGTCTACGAAGTTGTTGACAACTCCATCGACGAAGCGATGGCTGGGTTCGCGTCGTATGTTTCTGTGGTCATCCAGCCCGATGGATCCGTCAAAGTCTCCGACGACGGACGCGGTATCCCAACAGACCCCGTCAAGCACGAAGACCCAACACTCAACGGCAAGTCCGCTGTAGAGGTCGTCCTGACCAAGCTCCACGCCGGCGGCAAGTTCCAGCAAGAAGACTCCGCTTACAAAGTCTCCGGCGGCCTCCACGGCGTCGGCGTCTCTTGTGTCAACGCACTTTCTTCACTCCTGGAAGTCGAAGTCTGGCGTGAAGGCCAGATCAAGGGCATCACCTTCGAACGCGGCGTCGTCACCAAAGACATCCACGACATCGGACCGATCCCAGCCAACGCAGACCGTGAAACGGGCACCATCGTCACCTTCAAGCCTGACACCGAGATCTTTGAAGATATCAACTTCGTCTACCAGACCCTCTCCACCCGCCTCCGCGAGCTCTCATACCTCAACCCGGGCGTGACCATTAAGCTCACCGACGAACGCGTAGGAGCCGACGGCAAGATCAAACACGAATCCTTCAAAGCCGAGAACGGTCTCCTCGAATATGTCACACACCTGATGAAGGGCAAAAACACCGTCTCTTCACCGGTGTATCTCAACAAAGAACTCCCAGAAGAATCCATGATCTGCGAGGTCGCCCTCCAGTACCACGACGGATACAACGAGACACTCCTCACCTTCGCTAACAACATCAACAATGTCGACGGCGGCACCCACGGCCAGGGTTTCAAAACCGCACTCACCCGCACGCTCAACGGCTACGCCAAACGCTCCGGGATCCTCAAAGAAAAAGACCCCAACCCATCTGGCGACGACCTCCGCGAAGGCCTCATCGCCATCGTCTCGGTCAAACTCCCTGATCCGCAGTTCAATAACCAGCCCAAAGAAAAACTCCTCAACCCAGAGATTGAAAGCTTTGTCTCCTCGGCCCTCCAAGAAGCCCTCAACAACTGGCTCGAAGAACACCCCGCCGAAGCCAAGAAGCTCTGCCTCAAGGGCATCATGGCTGCCCAAGCCAGAGAAGCCGCACGCAAAGCCCGCGAGCTCACACGCCGCAAGTCCGCCCTCGATTCTGGCTCGATGCCCCACAAACTCCGCGACTGCAAAACCAAAGACATGGACCGCTCAGAGATCTTCATCGTCGAAGGTGATTCTGCGGGCGGTTCGGCCACCCAAGGCCGCGATGTCGAAACCCAAGCGATCCTCCCCCTCAAAGGTAAAATCCTCAATGTCGAACGCGCCCGCATCGACAAGGTGCTGGGCTTCGAAGAAATCCGCACGCTGATCGCCGCTCTCAAGTGCGGCATCGGCGCTGACTTTGACATCACCAAGCTCCGCTACGGCAAGGTTATCATCATGACCGATGCGGATGTTGACGGGTCCCACATCCGCACCCTCCTGCTTACCTTCTTCTTCCGCCAAATGCCCGAGCTCATCCGCAGGGGCCATGTCTACATCGCCCAGCCGCCGCTCTACCAGATCACGCGGGGCAAGAAATCCAAGTATGTCCTCAACGAACGCACTCTGGACAACGCCCTGACTGATCTCGGACTTGAGGGTTCCGTGCTCCAGGTCCGCGATATCGAAGACGCGCAGGCTGGTATCGAACCAAAGGTTATCCAGTCCATCGCGGGCCCAGACGCCCGCCGTGCCATCCAGCAGCTGACTCGCTTGGCCGATCTCGTCGAGATCGCCGAACGGCGGGGCGTCAAGTTCCTGGACCTGCTTGAGACCCGCAAGGATGGTGTCCTCCCGACCCACAAGCTCTCGACCCAGACCGAGGATTTCTACGGCTGGTCTGAGTCTGAAGCCCTAGCGCAACTCGAAGCGAACGGCTGGCGCCTCACCCAGGACGCGGGCGACATCCAAGATTCCGAAGACGGGGAATCGTCCGAGGAACAACTCGACCCGGACTCCCCCGAGTACGCGGCCAAGTTTAAGGAAGATTCGTCACCAATGGCGACTCTCCGCGAGCTCCACGAGAACCGCGAGCTCGACGCGATCTTCACCCAACTCAGCGAACTCGGCCTCGACATCAACGACTACGGACTCACCCAAGAAGAGTCCGTCACGGGTGAGAACATCCCAGCACGCTTTGCATGGGTCACTGAAAAGGCTTCGGCGGCCAAGCCTGATGACGAATCCGCTATCCCAGCATCTCAATCCAAGGTCGTTGAAGCCGAGAACATCCCTTCGATCCTCGAAGCGTTGCACCAGATCGGCCGACGAGGCATGGAAATCAAGCGGTTCAAGGGGCTGGGCGAGATGGATGCGATCCAGTTGTGGGACACGACGATGGATGTCACCAGACGAACACTCTTCCGGGTTCAATGGGAGCACGCTTCAGAAGAGGCGAGCATGCTGTTCTCGCTTCTTATGGGCGAGCAGGTCGAGCCACGACGGAAGTTCATCGAGGACCATGCGCTGGAAGTCAAGAACCTCGATATCTGACCTTAACCCATTCGATCTAAACCCTACCTCACCTGCATAACCCGTATTTTTGATACCCTCCGTAGCCTGACTCGGAATTATCGGTCTGCACGCTCTCGACTTCACCCCGGGGGCGTTATTGCACTGATTGCCTTCACCACTTCTCCCGATATAGAGAGCACAGGAGTTTCCAAACCGGATACGCGGCCTGATGAGTCATATTGCACCTCTCTGGGAACGCTCGATGAACCAAAGCAAAAACAACACCCTCCGCATTGGTATCCGTGAGCTCAATGCCCTATTGAATCGGATCGAAGAATCTCAACCAGAGAATACCAATCCAAACCGGGAGTTTGTGCGATGGAACTTCCGCATCGTCCGCGCCGACCTCACCATTGAGCATGCAACTGGGTCCAAGGTCGTCCTTCCTGTCGCGACCCGGAACATTTCCCGAGGTGGAATTTCTGTGTTGCATTCGTCATTTGTCTATCCAAACTCCCGCTGTCATGTCACCGCGATTCTCGAAGACGGACGCAAACTCGATATGGACGGGATGGTCATGCGTTGCAATCACATTGGGGGGAAGGTTCATGAACTCGGTATTAAGTTTGATCAAGAAATATCCACCAAAGACCTCCTCGGGCTCGATCCGATGCAAGAGGCGTACTCGCTTGAGTGCATAGAAGCCGATGGGCTGCACGGCACGGTCCTGATCGTTGCCTCTTCGGAACTCGACCAACAACTGCTTGTCAAACTCCTCGAAGAAACCAGTTTAACTATCTCTGTTGCCGACAGCTCTGAATCCGCTCTCAAACGAGCCCAAAAAGGGTGCGAGCTCATACTGACCGACTATTCCGTTGGTGAAGAATCTGCGGCAGACATCCTCATGACCCTTCGCGCCGAGGGGGTTGATGCCCCGGTGCTTGTGATGACTTCCGATTCTTCTGATGAGTTCCGAGATGAAATGCGGATGGCTGGGGCATCTGGTTTGATCTCAAAACCATACACAAGAGACAAGCTCCTCCAGGCACTCGCAGAGTTCCTCCTCGGAGACGGGGACGGCGGCCCCTTGTATTCTTCGCTTACACAATCCGACCCCGCATACGAGATCCTTCCCAAGTTCCTGAAGGAACTCGCGCGGATGATTCTCACACTTGAAAAATCTCTTCGAGAATCTGATTATGAATCATGTTTAACAATCTGCCAATCGCTCGCCAGTACCGCGGCTCCTCTCGGGTTTGATTCCATTGGGCACATCGCAGTACAAGCGAACCGCGCCCTCTCCAAGGGCAACGGGGTCAAGGATGCAGCGGCAGATGTCCGTCAGTTAATTATCGCGTGTCGTCGTATTAAATCGAACCCTAAAGCGGCGGCGTAAGTCCGATCAGATAGAGCCCATTATTTTCCGTTGTAATTTCCAGAAACTCGAGATCCTTCATGACCCAAAACCCCATTTTAAATCCAGCAAGCGATCCCACCATCAGGAACACCCTCATGCTCGATGGTGTTCTTTATCAACGAATTCTTTCAAAGCTTGATGAATGTGGCAATAAGAAAAAGCCCAGCGCAGACCGGGTCTTCCGAAGACTCTCCTATGCTCATGCCAAAATCGCGATTGATATAGAATCTGAGGGCCACAATCAGAGGACGCTGGTTGTGGCAACCCGAAACTTGTCACAGGGCGGGATATCAATCCTGCACTCCAGCTTTGTGTACACCGGGACACAACTCACCGTTAATCTCATCACCAACACCCGCGCGATTACCCCCTGTCACGGATCGGTGACCCGATGCGAGCACCGGGGCGGGCGTGTCCATGAAGTTGGCATCAAGTTTGATGAGGAAATCGTACTGCGAGAGTATCTCAATCCTAACCCAAAGAGCCTGCTCCACTCTCGTGAGAAGGTGGACCTTGAAGGAATGGACATGAAGCTTCTGGTCGTTTCTCCAAACTCTGATTTTTCCTCAGTCATGAGGCAATATCTTCAGCCGACCAAATTGGTTTACAAGTTTGTGAAGTCCGACGCCGAGGCTCTGGAGCTCTTCAACGCTTATGATATGGTCTTGTGCCAACTCGACACCGTTACTATGAAGACTCCTGAGACTGTTCGTAAGATGCGAGAACAGGGATTCACCAATCCCATCATTATCGCCGGACGCCCTACAAGCGAGGTTGATTCTCATGTCATTGGCGCTTGCGGGACTGACATGATCTTGCCATGGCCATGCGACGAGCAAACAACACTCTGCTCGATCGGTGAATATATCTTTAACCCATGGACCGCGGAATCACTCGAGAACATCCGTTCGTGTATCTCCCCCGAGACACGCCGGGTGTTGTATGTGGAACTGGCCAAAATCGGGGTCACGCTCGACCAGCAGGTCCGTACACAGAACCAGAGCGGTGCCCATACCTCATGCTCCCGTATCCGGATGCTGGCCCCGCTACTCAACTTGGTAGCTCTTAAATCAGCAACTGACGATCTCACTGAACGGATCTCGATTGAGAACTCACTCGAATCGCTTGCCCCTGAACTTAATCAAATATCACTCGCATGCAAAGGAATGAGCCAAAGGGCCGCGTAGCCTTGCCTCTCAGAATGCAATGAAAGACCAACCATTTCATCACGGCATCATTCGCCTCGTCAAGGCAATCGGCATGTGGACCAGCGGATGTTTGGTGGTCTGCATGCTCATCTTTGCGGTCTCCTATATCCGTTTAGGGTCAAAAATCAATACAGATGCTGTGAAACTCGTTGAACTCTCTGCTCGACAACAAATGCTTATCGAGAAGATAACGAAGGGTGCGCTAGAAATCAAGGTTGCCATCGGCGCAGACGATTGGGATACCGTCGAAACATCACTGGGACAAGTTGCGATTGACCATCAAGCGTGGGGCGACATCCACCAGAAACTCAGGAATAATCGCAGTAACTCCTTTAGTGTTGAGGGCTCAAATACTATTCAAGAATACTTCGACCGGATTCACTATTCGCATTCTCAAGTTTCTCAAGCACTCGATGAGATCGAGTTGGTGGGGCGCAGCGTCATCCGTAGAGCGCCCTACATTGACCAGGCAACCCATGACCGGATCGTCGTAGCAACTGATAACGTCATTGAGCAAGAGCCCGCATACCTAGAAAGCATGAACGAAATCGTCTCTCTCTATGTGCTCAATGCCTCGCATAGTTCTGCGCACGCAACCGCCTCGATCCGAAAGTCGCTCTGGTTGTTGCTTGCTGCACTTACGGCAGCATTCCTGATCGGAGTAGCCCCTCGATACAGGATCCTGGTCACCGAAGCCGCCAGGCTCCAAGGCAGCTTGTCCCGGGCCCATGAAGCCGCGAATGCTCGCTGGCATTTCCTGGCCTCGTTGGGGCACGAGTTCCGGACTCCGATGAACTCGATCATTGGTTTCGCAGGATTGCTTGCAAATGAGGACCAAGACAAGCTCACCGAAGAAGGGCACGCGAACATGATACTGGAATCTGGACGCGGCCTCATGTATCTGATCGAGGACATCATCGATATGTCCGCCATCGAGGCGGGTGGGCTCAAGGTTTCTCCATGCGTAACAGATCCCCACAAAATATTCTCGGAACTCTCTGACACCTTTACGCCTCTAGCCCAAGACAAAGGTTTGGAGTTCAGAACGTTCATTGATTGTTCGTGCCCCGCCTCTATTACCACCGATGATCAACGGCTCAAGCAAATCATCTCAAAGATTGTTGGCAACGCCATCAAGTTTACCCAGACGGGTTCAGTTGAACTACACGCCGCGCTCGAGGAGATTTGCGGAAAGAGTATGTTTGTAGTGAGAGTTGTTGATACCGGGATTGGTGTTGATGCCGATGATGCAATCAGGATCTTCGAACCCTTCGAACGTGTCGAAAGCGGGATGAATCGAGAGCATGATGGCGCCGGGCTCGGGCTCACTGTTGCCCACGCTCTGGCTTGCCAACTCGGCGGGGACCTTACCATTGAAACCGCGCCGGGCGCGGGGAGCTTTGTTACGATTTCAGTTGATCCCGGTGAATACACGGCTCAATCCGAATCGACCCCCGAGATGTCTAAGGCAGAAACTGTTGCTGACTACGAGGTTCTCGAATCAAAAATCATCTTGCTCATCGAGGACGGGGAAGACAACCAACGATTGATCTCTCATTACCTCACCAAAGCGGGGTGCAGAATCCAGCTTGCCGAGAATGGCCAGGTCGGCATTGATCGGTATATGACCGTTGAGGGGTCAGCCCAACCAGTTGATCTCATCCTCATGGATATGCAGATGCCCGTTATGGATGGGTTTGAGGCGACATCAATCCTCCGTAAGAAGGGGGCCAAGGTCCCGATCATCGGGGTCTCTGCTCACACATCGGCTGACGATCGCACACGATGCTTAGAAGCGGGGTGCGATGAATACCTGACCAAGCCGATCAGCAAATCCCTGCTGCTCGACACCTGTGCCATGTGGATTTCTAAGCAAGAAGCCAGCGAATCCGATGAATCTCTGCCGTCTCAAGCTGCATAATTAAGGAATCCGGGATTGGACGAAGCCAGTTCCCATCCAATAGCCCAACCCGTCAAACTCGTCGGGTTCGGGAGTTGGCTAATTTGGGCACCAATCGCCTATTTTAGGGTTCAGAAGAAAGGGTGAACGACGGGGCTTGAACCCGCGACATCCTGGATCACAACCAGGTGCTCTACCAACTGAGCTACGTCCACCATACAGGAAGTCCGTTCAAAGACTCCGAGCACTAAGGATAGCCAACAATGACACCGAAAGTCACCCCCAACTCAACACCTTTTGAACCACTTTACGGGTCTCAATGTCTACAATTCGTACCAATTGAGTGACGCGAGCCGCTGCGACGGATCCCCCGGCATCAAGCGCCACAACAACTCAAGGCAAAGTACCCCTTTGCCACACTCCAGCAGGAGCAGATCAATGAGTGCAATCAGTATCCCAGGGCTCGATCTCGGTGCCAAAACCACCCACACGAACCTCAGCACAGCAGAACTTGTCGAACTCGTCCTTCAACGCAACGAAGGCAAGCTCGCCGCCAACGGCGCGGTCAATGTCTCCACCGGCGACCGCACCGGACGCTCCCCAACAGACAAACGCCTCGAAGACACCCCCGCAATCCATGGCAACATCGACTGGGGCAAAATCAACATCCCAATGACACCCGACCAGTTCGACAAAGCAGTCGAGATCGCGTCGCGGTATCTCAACACCCAAGACGAACTCTTCGTCTTCGAAGGCTTCGTCGGTGCAGACACCTCACACCGCCTCGGTGTACAGGTCCTCACCACCATGGCGTGGCACGCACTCTTCGCCGAAACCCTCTTCATCAAACCCGGATCCGCATCCGACGCAGGCGACGGCACCTGGAACCAGGACTGGACCGTCATCAACGCGGGCACCCACAAACTCACCGAAGCAGAACAACAAGAACTCGGTCACAACACACCGATCTTGATCGCCCAATCACTCGAAAAGAAAACCGTCGTCATCTTCGGCACCGAATACGCCGGCGAGATGAAGAAGGGCCTCTTCTACGCAATGAACTACGACATGCCAGACCAAGGCGTGTTCCCAATGCACTGCTCCTGCAATGTAGACCACAAAGACCCCTCCAATGTCGCACTCTTCTTCGGACTCAGCGGCACGGGCAAAACCACACTCTCAGCAGACCCAGACCGCGGACTCATCGGAGACGACGAGCACGGCTGGGGCCCATCAGGCATCTTCAACTTCGAGGGCGGCTGCTACGCCAAGGTCATCGGCCTCACACACGAAACCGAACCCGAAATCTGGGACGCCATCAAGTTCGGTTCGGTCCTCGAAAACACCATCATCGACGAAGCCACCCGGATCCCAGACTACGACGATGTCTCCATCACCCAGAACACCCGCGTCACCTACCCGGTCGATTACATCAAGGGCGCGATCATCCCATCTGTGTGCTCGCATCCAAAGAATGTCATCTTCCTGACCGCCGACGCCTTCGGCGTCATGCCCCCCATCGCCAAACTCACACCAGAGCAAGCGATGTACTACTTCATCAACGGCTACACCTCGAAACTGGCAGGCACCGAAGCCGGGATCACCGACCCCGTCGCCGCGTTCTCACCATGCTTCGGCGGGCCATTCATGCCTCGCCCCGCAGCAGATTACGCAAAGATGCTCGCAGAACGCACCGCACACCACGGCGCCAATGTCTGGCTCCTCAACACCGGATGGTCCGGCGGCCCCTACGGCACAGGCAAACGCTTCTCACTCAAATACACCCGCGCAATGGTCACCGCCATCCTCGACGGTTCCCTCTCAGATGTCGCCACCGAAGAGCACCCAGTCTTCGGTCTCCACATGCCAACAAGCGTCCCCAATGTCCCAGACGAGGTCCTCAACCCACGCAATACCTGGAACGACAAGGCCGCCTACGACACCAAATCCGCCGAACTCGCCAAACTCTTCCGCTCCAACGACACCAAATACAACCTCCCCGCCGACATCCTCTCAGGCGGCCCAAAGGCCTAAGAACTGATTCAATATTCCCTCTAAAACCGCTCCATCCCGGAGCGGTTTTTTTATCTGGGTATCTTTCTCTGGGTGCCCTGTAGGTGCCGTCTTCGGCTCCTGCAGGTCTTCTCTGGGTGCCACTACTCGCATTCTTATGCGCAGTAGTGTCTTCGTCTTACCCAAATCGAACCCGGTTCGTAAGCACACCGATTTTCTCAATCTCCACCTCAACCACATCCCCATCCCCCAACCAAACCTGAGGCTCACGCGCCATCCCCACCCCGCTTGGCGTTCCCGTCAAGATCACCGTCCCCGCCGCCAGCGTCGTTCCACTGCTGAGCATCGAGATCAGCTTCGGAAGCGGGAACATCATCTGATCCGTATTCGCATCTTGCATCACCTCACCGTTCAGCCGGCACACAATTCTCAGATTATGCGGATCGGCAACCTCAGCCGCAGGCACCACACACGGCCCCATCGGGCAGAATGTATCAAACGATTTCCCACGATTAAACTGCCCCCCCGACCCCTTCTTCTGCCACCAACGAGCAGAAACATCGTTGGCGCAGCAATACCCAAGCACATAATCCAGCGCATCCTCTTCCGAAACATCCAATGCATCCCTTCCCAGGATCACCGCAAGCTCCGCCTCATAATCCGTCTGATTCCCCCCGAAGTTCTCATCCCGCGCAATCGCCGGGATCACAATCTCATCCCCATCCAATCCCACCGCATTGATATTCTTCATAAACACCATCGGATGCTCCGGAACATCCGCCCCTTGCTCGATCGCGTGGGCCGCGTAGTTGCGTCCTATACCGATGATCTGCCTGATCGGCAGCACTGATCCATCAACTTCAACACCGACGCCATGATCAATCTTCTTGAGTGAGTACATGCACGGACGATATCCTCGATTTCCCTTCCGCGACGGTCTACAACTTATGAGTGCCTATTTCACCAAAAGAACAGAGCAATCCTGAGGGGGATGCCAACGGATCTCCGCGGAATGTTTTTTCTCGCCTCTTCTCCAGAGCCGCTTCCCCCGTCAAGTTCGTGCTCCTCGGGTTTCTCTCATTCCATCCATCGGCCATGCCCTGGCTCGCCCGGGCCAACTATGCAAGAGAGTTGAGGGCGGCTTTTTTCCTCCCATGGGCCATCGCCGCAACAGAGGGCTCGGTCATCGGGTTCATCGTCCGAAAGCTCTACGACGGTGTCGTCGATGACACCCTGCTCAACTACCTCGTCGCGGCACTGATCGCCGCCCCGGCCCTGGCCAATATCACCTCCTTCGGCTGGGCCATCGCTGTCTCGGGCAAACGCAAGATCCCGTTCATCACAGGGCTCCAGTTGCTGGTCGTGATCGCTATCACGGTCATCGCCGCCGCGCCGCGGACACCCAACGGGTTGCTTGTTCTCGTGACCGCCGCGTTTGTTGCGAGGACCTGCCTTGCGGGGATTGTCACCATCCGCGCCACCGTCTGGGGCGTCAACTACCCCACCGAACGCGCGAGAATGACCGGCAAGTTCCAGGCCGTCTCCGTCACCATCTCCTCGCTCATCGCCATCGGTCTCGGATACGCGATGCAACTCTCCGAAGAGTCCTACCGCTTCCTCATCCCAATCTTCGGCCTCATCGCCCTCGTCGGCGTCGGGTCCTACGCAAGAATCAAAGTCCGCTCAGAATCCACCATCCTCGCCCGCGAGCAGGCCCAAACCAAAAAAACCTCAGGCACCATCGAGCCCATCACCGCACTCTTCCGTTCCATCACCCGCGTCATGATCGACGACCGCGACTACCGCCGCTACCAGACCTGCCAGTTCCTCATCGGGATCGGCAACATGATGTCATGGGCCCCCTTCGTCATCATCGCCAAAGAACAGTTCGGGCTCGACTATCTCCCGGGGCTTCTGCTCACCCAGGTCGTCCCTCTATTAATGATGCCCATATTTATCCCATTCTGGGCACGGTTCATGGACCGGGTCCACATTGTGACCTTCCGCTCGGTTCATTCGTGGGTCTTCATCATCACCTTTATCCTCTCGCTCGTCGCCGCCCAGACCCATTCCATCTGGCTGCTCTACGCGGCATCAATCACCCGGGGCATCGCCTTTGGAGGCGGCGCCCTCGCGTGGAATCTCGGGCACCTCCAGTATGTCAAACCCGAACGCTCGACAGACTACATGGCAGTCCATGTGACACTGACCGGGGTCCGCGGATTGACCGCCCCGTTCCTCGGCGTCGGCATCTATTCCATGTACGAAACCATGTGGCCAGGCGAAGGATCGTGGGTCTTTGCTGTGGGCCTGGTCATCACACTCTGTGGCACGATCGGTTTCCGCTCCCTCTCCCGAGGTGTGCTCAAAGACCAATCACTCGAAACCTAATTCCTATTCACGCCCTGCGCTCAATCTTGCCGATACCTCGGCGTGGTTAAATACATCGGATCCAAAAGAACGCTCATTCCCAACATCCTCGAAATGATCGAGTCGCTTGATGGCATTCGCTCTGTCGTCGACTACTTCTCAGGCACCTCACGCGTAGGACATGCGCTCAAGGCGCAAGGATATCAGGTTACCGCCAACGACTATGCCAGTTATGCGCATTGCCTCGCCCGCTGCTATGTACAAACAGACCGCGAGACGGTCCTCCGCCACGCTGATCAGCTCGTTACCGAGTTCAACACCATCAAAGGCGACCCCGGTTACTTCACCAAGACTTTCTGCGAGGACGCACGCTACTTCAAGCCGGACAACGGTGCCCGCGTCGATGCAATCCGTGAGTTGATCGATTCCAAAGACCTCGACCCCGATCTCAAAGCCGTCATGCTCATCTCCCTAATGGAAGCCGCCGATCGCGTAGATTCGACTACCGGCGTCCAAATGGCCTATCTCAAATCATGGGCACCAAGAGCCCACAACCCCCTCACCCTCCGGGTTCCTAACTTGCTCGATAGACCGGCCGCGGGCAAGTGCAAAGCGACGAACTTTGAAGCCCAGGACGCTGCACGCAAACTCACCGCTGACCTCGCCTACATCGACCCGCCCTACAACCAACACTCCTATCTGGGCAACTACCACATCTGGGAATCACTTGTCAAATGGGACAAGCCCGAGACCTACGGCATCGCCAACAAACGCATCGACACGCGGACACGCAAGTCTGATTTCAACTCCAAGCCAAAATCCATCATTGCGATGCAAAACTTCATCGATAAGGTCCGCTGCCCCTACAAACTCATCTCATTCAATAACGAGGGCTACCTCGACAAATCCACCATGGAATCCATCCTCGCCCCCCACGGCAATGTCTACACCATCGGACACGACTACAAACGCTATGTCGGTGCTCAGATCGGCATTCACAATCAATCAGGCACCAAGGTCGGCAAGGTCACCCACCTCCGCAACACCGAATACCTCTTCCTTGTCACCCCGCTAGGTGTCGAGTGGAGGGGCGTTGGGACCCCCGCTGCCGCCGTGGTCGCTTAGGCACGAATCCCCGCAACCAAATACCCTACCAATCGGTTTGATATAAACCCATCGGTCTATTTCTGGACTATGGTTCCTCTCCCATAGCGGGTATCAAACAGCCCGATCCCGGAGCCAATCCATGAACAAGCCAGTTGCATCATCTATATACAAACTCTCGATCACCGCGATCCTTTTGTTCACTCAATCGGTCCTCGCCCAAGGCGGCCCACCACCCGCCAAGGTCTACCTTGAAACCGCCAAGCTTGAACTCCTCGCAGATTCAAGACCAGTCACGGGTGAGATCCGCTCCCGCCGGACCGCTGAGCTCGCTTCTCAGGTCGCTGGGCTCGCAATCGAGGTCCTTGTCGACGAAGGTGATCAGGTCAACGAAGGCCAAACCATCGCTAAGCTCGACGCCCAGCGCGCCGAGCTCCTCTTCAAACGCGCCCAAGCCGAGATCCTCTCCGCTCAGGCCCTCGCCGATCAACGCACCGCCGATCTCCAGCAAGCCCAGCGCGATCTGAGTCGGATGGAACAACTCAACGATCGAGGCTCGGTGGGACCGGCCCAGCTCGACCAAGCACAGACCCTTGTCGCGTCCCGCGCTGCCCAACTCGCCGAGGCCCGCGCGGACCTGGCTATGAGTCAGTCCAATCTTTCGATTGCCAAGATCGAACTCGAAGACATGACCATCACCGCACCTTTTGCCGGTCGTGTCATCCGCAAACAAGCCGAGATCGGCCAATGGATTGATCGCGGCGATCCCGTCTGCACCATTGTCTCAATGACCGACCTTGAGGCCCGCATCGATGTCTCGCAGTCTTTGCTCCCAGCGCTTGAAGCTGCCAATGGAGATCCCTCCAACCGGCCCACTATCCAAATCATTCTCCCGAGTGTTCCAAATCCGCTTACCGCCCGCCTCCACGCGGTTGTTCCCCAAGCCGACGCTCTTAGCCGCCTTTTCCCGGTTCGCCTTGCGGTCGATGATCCAAACCTCACACTCCGCCCTGGGATGTCTCTCACAGCAATGGTTCCCACCGGTACAAAGTCTGAACTTCTCACTGTCTCTAAAGACGCCATCCTCCGCAACGCCGCCGGGGAGTATGTTTACTACAACAACAATGGAGTAGCCGCTCTCGCCCCAATCACCCGGCTCTTCAGTATCGGCAGCCGCGTTGTCATTCGCTCTCCAATGATCCGGCCGGGGGTCCAGGTCGTCATCGAGGGCAACGAACGTATGTTCCCCACCCAGCCCATGAGAATCATCGAGATTGATGGCACCCCCCCACCTCAGCAACCTGCACAATCATCACCTGAAGCCGGATCGGAAAGCTAACCCATGGGAATGCTCGCATGGTGCATCTCGCGCCCGGTTACCGTTACTGTCGCTGTCTTCCTCCTCGTCATGGCCGGGTTCATCTCGGTGCGCGAGATCCCCATCCAGCTCACTCCGACAGTCTCGCGCCCCATCGTTACCGTCACCACAAACTGGCCCGGCAGAAGCCCACAAGAAATCATCGACGAGATCACCAAAGAGCAAGAAGAGTTCCTCAAAAACACCTCCAAGCTCGACACCATGTCCTCGACGACCTCCGAAGGCACCACCTCCATTACCCTCGAGTTCGTCATCGGATCCGACATCTCCCGCGCCCTCCAAGAAGTCTCCGACGCCATCCGCCAAGTCCCCGACTACCCCGACGGAGTTAGCGAACCACAGATCGTCGAAACCAACGGCGCCAACGCCGCCTCCGGTGCCGTCGCATGGATCATCATCGACTTCAACGACGAGAACCTCAAGAAACACGCCGGCTACGACCTCACCACAATATTCGATTCCCTCGACAAAGAGGTCAAACCCTACCTCGAACGCATCGACGGCGTTGCACAGGTCAATGTCTACGGCGGCCGTGAACGCGAAGCCCGCGTATTGACCGACCCCATCGCCCTCGCCCAGCGTGGCCTCAACCATGTCGATGTCATCCAAGCACTCCAAGGTGAAAACCAGAATGTCTCCGCAGGATCAATCTCCGAAGGCAAACGCGAATACCGCGTCCGCCTCATCGGACGCTACACAAGCCCCCAGCAAGTCATGGACACCATCGTCGCCTACCGAAACGGCCTCCCCGTCTATGTCCGCGATGTCGCAACGATTGATATCGGATACACCAAACAACGCGGCTTCATCCGCTCCCTCGCCCGCCCCGCCATCGCGATCAATGTCATCCGCCAGTCCGATGCAAACGTCATCGACATCATGACCGATCTCAAACGCCGCCTCCGTGAGATCGAATCCGACATCCTCCCCAACATCGGTGGTTCATCAGCCGCCGGGCCCGTCGGCCCCGACCTCCGCCTCCGTCAGGTTTACGATGAGACTATTTATATAACGAGCGCCATCTCCCTAGTCACGCAAAATCTCTGGGTCGGTGGGCTCATCGCCGCCCTCGTCCTCCTCGTATTCCTCCGATCGGTCAGAGCCACAGGCATCATCGCCATCGCGATCCCAATCTCCATCATCGGCACCTTCCTCGTCCTCCTCGCACTCGGACGCACTCTCAATGTCGTCTCCCTCGCCGGCCTTGCCTTCGCGGTGGGCATGGTCGTTGACAACTCCATCGTCGTCCTCGAAAATATCGATCGCCGCATCGCGCTGGGCGAAAAACCAATGCGAGCAGCCCTCAAAGGCGGCGGCGAGGTATGGGGCGCGATTCTCGCTTCGACATTGACCACCGTTGCCGTATTTATTCCTGTGCTTACCATCTCTGAAGAAGCCGGGCAGTTGTTCCGCGACATCGCGATCGCAATCGTGGTCTCCGTATCCCTCTCGCTCTTGGTCTCGATTTTTGTCATTCCCACCGCCTGCAGCCGCTGGCTCAAGCCACACAAAAAATCAGACTCCGCCATCCTCCGCTCCATCGACACCCTCTTCGGTCTCACCTTAGTCGGCACCGCGATGGTCAACCTCCTCGGAAACACCATCCGCTTCCTCGTTACCGGTGCGCGTGGCTGGACACTCCGCCCCGCGATTATCATGGTCATGGCCGGCGGATCCGTTCTGGGCGCACTCTGGCTCACTCCCCCGATGGATTACCTCCCAGCTGGTAACCGCAACCTCGTTTTCGGTGGGCTCCTCATCCCGCCGGGTCTTTCACTCGATCAACGCACCATCATCGCCGAACGCATCGAAGATAAAATCAGTCCGTACGCCATCGCAGACATCAACGATCCCCAGTCCATGGCAGACCTCGACCCGATCCAGATGTTCCCGGGCATGCCCATTTATGAGCCTGTCCCCATCAGTAACTTCTTCATCGGTGCCTTCGGAACCAACCTCTTTATCGGGGCGACCAGCCAAGACTCAGAGGTCGTCATCCCCGTCGGCCACCTCCTGACCAACGCCATGAACTCCATCCCAGACTCCTTCGGCGGAGCAGGACAAACCTCCCTCTTCGGACGCTTCAACTCCGGTGGCTCCATCCGCGTAGAAATACTCGGCCCAAACCTCGACCGTGTCAACAAAGCCGCCCAGCACATGCTCACGCTCTCCCGAGAAAAATTCGGAGGATCCCAAGCCTCTCCCGCACCAGCAAACTTCGCGATCCAGCAACAAGAAATGCAGGTCGTCCTCAACGATCTCGGACGCGAGCTCGGGCTCACCAACCAAGGCCTAGGCATCGCCATCCGTGGACTCTTCGACGGCGCCTTCGTCGGCGACTACACCCTCGGATCAGAAGCCATCGACCTTGTCGTCGTTCCCATCGGAGGCGAACTCGATTACCTCGAACAACTCGCCGACATCCCCATCTCCACACCCGCAGGCCCAGTCGTCCCCGTCCGGAGCATCGCCAACTTCATCCCGGCAACTTCCCCCCAAGTCGTCAACCGCATCGAAGAACTCCCCAGCGTGTCGATCAATATCACCCCGCCCGAATCCATGCCATTGCAAGAAGCGATGGACTGGATCAGGTCCGACATCATCGAAGAGTCCAAAGAATCCGGGCTCATCGATTCATCCATGCGCGTCAAGCTTGAAGGCAGTGCCGCCGACCTCCAAAAAATCCAAGAATCCATGTTCGGCATCTCGGACGAAAGCCCTGCCAAGAGCAATACCAATCTACTCGTCGGAGCAAGCCTCGCAATCATCACCATCCTCATCGGAATTCCAACGCTCCTCCGCTCCCGAAAGGCTAGCAATAAAAAACTCCCTTACGGCATCGCCGGGCTCGTCCTCATCGCCGCGATCCTGGGGATCATTTCCTTCACCGCGATCGGAAACCCCCAACTTGTCACCGCCCGAATGGTCTGGGCGATCCTCGTCACTTACCTCCTCATGTGCGCCCTCTTCGAGAGTTTCCTCTACCCACTCGTCATCCTCTTCACGGTCCCCCTCGCAATCGTCGGCGGCTTCGCAGGACTCAAAATTGTCCACGAGATTACCCTCGCCGATCCCACCAAAGCGCCCCAGCAACTCGATGTCCTCACCATGCTGGGCTTCGTCATCCTCATCGGGGTCGTCGTCAACAACGCCATCCTCCTCGTCCACCAAGCACTCAACTTCATGCGAGGCGAAGCAGAATCCGGTGAATCCCCTATCGACCCCATGAACCCCGTCGATGCCATCGTCGAATCCGTCAAAACCAGAACCCGCCCCATCCTCATGTCCGTCATGACCTCAGTCGGAGGCATGCTCCCCCTCGTCATGGTCCCCGGGTCAGGCTCCGAAATGTACCGAGGACTCGGCTCCGTCGTCGTGGGAGGTCTGCTGGTTTCAACAATCTTCACCCTCCTCCTCGTTCCCCTCCTATTCTCTCTCGTCATGGACATGCGCCAAGGCCTGTCCCCCCAAACCCAATCAGATTCATTCACACCCAACGGATAAATCATGCACAAAGTCATCATCACCGCCCTCACCCTCGCCGTCTTCACCCTCACGGGATGTGAAACAACACAAACCACCGGCTCCTCGGTCTTCCCAGAAGCCGCAACCCCAGGCTTTGACGACGGCTTCGACGCCACAACCGTCACCATCCACAAGGGCGATGTCTCGGGCACCGCCACCTTTGAGGAAATGATCAATGACCTCGCAGACGCCGATGTCATCCTCGTCGGCGAGATGCACGGCCACACCAAAGGCCTCGACTTCATCGCCACCACCTTCGAAGCACTCGTAGAACGCAACGAAAACCTTATCCTCTCCATGGAGTTCTACGAACGCGACCAGCAGAACGCCCTCAACGACTACCTCACCGATGTAACCGACTACGCCAAGTTCGTCAAAGCCGCCAACCGTAACAAGGGCAACAACGCGATCGGCCACCTCCGTATGGTCCAACTCTGCAAAGAAAATGACCGCGCCGTCATCGCCGCCAACTCCCCTCGCCGCTACACAACCATGGCCCGCAAGCAAGGCTTCGAGGCCCTCGCCAACCTCACCCAAGAACAACAAAGACACTTCGAGATCCCCCGCCAGCTCCCCGTCGGCTACTACGCCGACACCTTCCGAGGATTTATGTCCGGAATGGCAGGGCACAACGACAGCGAAGCAATCATCGACGGATTCCTCCGCTCACAATCCGTCTGGGACCAGACCATGGCCGCCAGTGTCGCCAAACCCGTCCTCCAGTACAACGCCGATGTCTTCCATGTCGTCGGACACTTCCATGTTGACAACAACATGCGCAAAGGCGGCAGCCCGATGACTGATGCCATCCGCGATCGGCTTGGAGATGGTGTCAAAATCCGCTCGTTCGTCGTCCACGGCTCAGACGCCACTTCTGTCCTCTCTGATGACGCCCAGAACGCTGAAAAAAGCGCCGCCGCAAACTACATCATTTACCTCCCCCACTAGACCCCACGCCCCCACAGTCGTATCCAAGGTCCGGGGTGAATCTCCGAGCCTCCAATGCCGTATAATAGAGGCGTGAACATACTCCCAACCATACCAAACTGGCTCAGGTCCACGATGCTCATCGCCATCGTACTCTTAGCCTCTATGTCCTTCGCCCAGCAAGATTCATCCTCACCGGTATCTGTCCCGGCCTCTCGACAGGCTGACCGCGTCGCGATCATCACCATCGAGGGCCCCATCGACGCCATCACCGCAATGAGCGTGCGGCGTCGCATCCATGAAGCCGAGGCTGGGGGCTACAACGCTATCGTCTTTGAGATCAACTCGCCGGGCGGCGGGGTCGGCGCTGTTCTTGATATCACCAACACCATCAAATCCTCCTCCATCACCAACACCATCGCGTGGGTCAATACTGATGCCTACTCCGGCGGCGCGATCATCGCTTTGGCCTGCCACGAAATCGTCAGCTCCTCACCCGCTGCGATGGGCGATGCCTTTCCGGTCATCATGACCACCGTCACTCAGGGCAATAAAACAAGAGGCGGCCTTCGAGGGCTCACCGCCGACGAACGCACCAAGCTCCTCCCCCCACTACTGGCCGATGTTACCGACTCGGCCCGCCGCAACGGGTACGACGAATATCTCGTTCAGGCGATCGTCATCGACGGCATCGAACTCTGGCAGATCGAAGACAATACCACAGGTCAGCGATTCGCCATCAACGAATCCGAATACAAAACACTCTTCGGGGAGGACGCACCACGAGGCATGCCTCTGATCGCCCAGGTCACCGGTGGTCGCCCCACAGGCGTGACTGATGAAACCCCGGTTGATTCAGAACTGGACACCGAAGATGCTGACCAGCCAATACCTTCTAATACCCCCACTGCCGCACCATCTCCCACACCGACCGATTCAACGAGCTTCCGCCCCGCGAGTGATACCCTCGACGATGTCGTCCGTGAGTTTAATGACGCGGAGCGTGAGATCGAACTCACGCTTGACACACAATCAGCCCGCCCGATTTTCACCGCAGCAGACTCTGACCGTTATTCTCCGATCGCGTACATCACCGATGGCTCGGCCCCAATCGTCATGCGGGAACAGCAGCTCATCGACCTCGGATTCTCTTCGGGCATCATCAGTGACGATGCCGCACTTATGGCCTTTATGGGCGCGACATCAATGGACCGTGCCGATGAGAGTTGGTCGGAGGGCCTTGTCCGCTTTATGACCTCCATGACTGTCCGGGGTTTCCTGATCGCCATATTCCTTATCGCGATGTTTGTAGAGCTCATCACCCCGGGCACCGGCATCGGAGGCACCATTGCGGTCCTCACACTTATCGCCATGATCGCCCCGCCTGCGATGATCGGTCTAGCGGGCTGGTGGGAGATTATCGCCATCGTCCTGGGACTCATCTTTTTGCTCATCGAGGCCTTCGTTGTCCCAGGATTCGGGGTCTTCGGCATTCTTGGGCTCATCTCCCTCTTTGCGGGAATCCTTTGGTCCTTCATCCCCGCTGGCTCGTCACTCTCGAATCCCAATACCCAGCAGGACCTTCTGGGTGCACTGGTCACCGTCATGCTCAGTTCGTTCTCCGCCGGTGTTGTCATCTGGCTCATCAGCCGGAACCTCGAACGCATCCCCATCTTTGACAAACTCATCCTTGCCGGGGCCTCGGGGATCGCGGTCGATTCAAAGCCGACTTCGGTGTTTAGCGCGATGAGTATCGCCGACCATGCCCTCCGTGTCGGTGAGACCGGGATGGCAACCACCGATCTCCGCCCCGCCGGCCAAGCCGAGATCAATGACAAGCTCGTCGATGTCGTTGCCGAGTTTGGGTATATTGAATCGGGCACCGCGATCAGGGTCACTATGGTTGAATCGATGCGCGTTGTTGTCGATCGCGCTGGCCCCCAATCAACTGAGCCGGAGAACGCATAAATGGAATCTCTACTTCTAGCCGGTCTTGGTCTCATTCTATTGGGGGCACTTCTCTTGGTTGTCGAGGCCTTTGTCCCTTCGGGCGGCGTCATTGGTCTGGCCGCGGGCGCGTGCGCCATTGTTGGCATCGTTCTTCTATTCAAACACGACACCAAATGGGGCACGATCGGGTTACTCACCACCATCGTGCTGGGTCCAATGATTTTCTTCTGGGCACTCAGAATACTCCCCAACACACCGATCGGCAAAAAAATGTTCGGCGACTCCGGCGAAGACATCGCCGCTAGGCGGGACCAAGAGTCTTCTCATTGGCGCGAGCAACGCCACGCGCTGATCGACCAGACCGGCACCGCACTGACGGACCTCCACCCAATCGGCATTGTCCTGATCAACAACGACCGCCACGATGCAATCGCAAAGGGCCAGATCATCGACAAAGGCACCCCCATCCGGGTCGTCTCCATAGACGGCCTCCAAATCGAAGTCCGCTCCGCTTAACCCAACACCATTGCATACAATCGGGGAATACTTCCCCCTAACGGAGATAGATAAATGTCATCCCCCATCGTATGGATCCTCATCGGCGTCGTCGTCCTCATCGTCTTCGTCCTTGTCATTGTTATGTTCAACTACCTCGGGCTCTGGTTCCAGGCATTCCTCTCTAAAACGAAGGTCTCGCTGATGGCCATCGTCGCGATGCGGTTCCGGAAGGTGAACTCTTCGGTCATCGTCATCAACCTCATTCGTTTGGTCAAGGCCGGGATCACCGGGATCTCTACCGATGACCTCGAGAACCACTACCTCGCAGGTGGCAATGTCGGCAATGTCGTCTCGGCGATCATCGCCGCCTCCAACGCACGCATCGAGCTCGACTGGGGCGTCGCCACCGCGATCGACCTAGCTGGCCGCGACATTCTCGACGCCGTCAACACCTCGGTCAATCCAAAGGTCATCGACTGCCCAGACCCAGGTCTTGGCCGAAACACCATTGATGCGGTCGCCAAAGACGGCATCCAGCTCAAAGCCCGTGCCCGTGTCACAGTCCGGACCAATCTCGCTCGTCTTGTCGGTGGTGCAACAGAAGAAACCATCGTCGCACGCGTCGGTGAGGGCATCGTTTCCTCTATCGGCTCTGCTGAAACCCACAAAGTTGTTCTCGAGAACCCTGACGGAATTTCAAAAGCCGTGCTCGCACGAGGGCTTGACTCAGGCACCGCCTATGAGATCCTCTCCATCGACATCGCCGACATCGATGTCGGCGTCAACATCGGCGCCAAGCTTCAAGAAGACCAGGCGCAGGCTGATATGAAAGTGGCCCAAGCCAAAGCAGAACAACAACGCGCCCATGCCGTCGCCAAAGAGCAAGAGCACAAAGCCGAGGCCCAGAAGAACCGGGCACTCGTCGTCCTCGCAGAGGCCGAGATCCCCAAAGCCATGGCTGAATCATTCCGGTCGGGAAACCTCGGCATCATGGACTTCTACCGTATGAAAAACATTGAATCCGATACTTCAATGCGGGATTCCATCGCAGACGACAAGACCTAATCTCTCGATACTAAACAACAAGGGCTTCGGATCGTCTTGGCGACCCGAAGCCCTTGTTGTTTTTAGAATTATGTACGAATTGAGACTACTTTGCAGGATGAAATCCGGTTTGTTCGTTGTCTATTTCTGCTTCATTCTAATTAAGTCCCACTACACCAGCCCGAGTGAAACAACCGCCGCGAGCCCGAGCCAGATGCAGCCTTTGATCGCAAAGAAAGCAAATCCAGCGGCTCCAAGTCGTTTGATGGTGATCGCAGATCTCATGGCCGACCCCCAGACTTGTTCAGCTTTGGCAGTGGGACGAGCCCGCGAACTTTTTGGCGGTAGTCAAGGTAGCTTTCCCCAAAGGAAGCGACAAGATCGCGTTCTTCAATCCAAGTGCCGAAGACGATGTACCCCGTGGTCATGATCGCAAAGAAGAGGTGCCCAACCGTCATCTCTGGTGTTGCCCAGAATGCGATGAGAAAGCCGAGCATCAACGGATGGCGGACAATCTTGTAGAGACCGACGAGACGGAACGCGATCGGGCGGTAGTCTTGCCCGGCAGCATTCGTCAACACCTGGCGGACTCCGAAGAGATCAAAGTGACTTACCATGAACGACGATGCGAATACGATCGCCCACCCAACCATCGACAACGCAAAGAGCCCGTTGGCAACAACCGGATTGCTCACACTCCATACGATCTCAGGGAGCGGCTGCCAGAAGAAATAGGTCCCAGCAAGGATCGCGCTGGCGAGCAGCACAAATGTGCTCCGTTCCATCGCATTCGGCACAAACTTGGTAAACCAGCTCTTAAACCAAGGGCGAGCCATGATCGTGTGCTGAATGACAAAGACAAAGAGCATCGAACCATTGATGAGCAGCGATGGGATCAGTGCGCCTGGAGTTCCAGAGTTGATGGTCTTGGGAACGATGACACTGCCAACGAATCCGATTGAGTACAGGATTGTTCCAAAGAACGCTGCATATGCAATCAATCCAAAGGCCAGAATAGCCAGCCGTGAGCCCAGAGACCCCGTAGCTTTCCATTCGATCAATGCGTGGATTGGACATCCGCTGGATTCTTTGACTGGGGTGCCTGTGATGGGGTGCGTTTGCGTGTTCATTCTTTATTCCTACCTTTTTAAGGGTGTGTGGTCAGTACTATGTTGGCTCTTTACTCAGATGCGAATTGCGAAACGAAGAGGTGACATTGAATTCTGACAATTAGCCACAAAATATGCCAGAATGAGCTGTTTCATTGTGTGCCCCACGTAATTTGGGCCGTGGAGAGACTTCGACAAGGTCGAGAAGCGGCGGGGAAGGATTAAGATCAATCGTGCTATGAGACCACGATCTCTGTCTCAGAATGAGGTGTCTGATCGTGTGAGTTCCTTCAGGTTGCCCGATGGTATTACAAATGCAATTCATACCAATACATCCCTTGCACAACTTGCACAATCTGGTATGCTATTGATTCACAAATCCATTCGGATCCATTTGTGTATTCAATTATCTAGTAGGAATATTATGAGCAACATAGAAAAAAAATGCATTGTCTGCGGTCAGTCTTGCGCCGGCCAACCTCGAATCAAAGACGCCTCGGGCAACTACGCCCACAGAGCCTGCGCTGAAAAACACCAGGCCAAACAGGACGCCAAAGCCGCGCAACCCGAGATTGAGCCCCTCGATCTCTCACCAGAAGAAGAACCGGGAATGGCCGACTTCTTGGATGATCTCCCCTCGGACTCCGCCGGCGAACCAGCTACCATGCGAGCAGCGTGCCCAGGCTGCGGCAGGGCAGTCGATCAAGACGCGGTGGTCTGCATGTCGTGCGGTTTCAATACTCAAACCGGAAAGACTGCCAAGGTTTCAAAGGCGAAGGCGATTAACTCCGATGACGAGAGCGTTGGACTGGTCTCTCAGACAAGCGATGTCGCCATTGGAATTCTCAAACCGATCATCGGCGCTTGTATCGGCGGCGCTATCGGTGCTGGGATTTGGGCTGCGATCGCCTTTTACTTGAACTTCGAGGTCGGCTATGTCGCTGTGCTTATTGGAATCCTCACTGGACTCGGCGCAGTTGCCGGCGCCGGTGGCGGAGGCGATGTCGTTGCATTCATCGCTTTAGTTGTCGCTGTACTATCAATAGGTGCTGGCAAATACATTGCAATCAACGCTTTTTTGCAGTACAACGCCGACCCTACCAACCTAACGCTTGAAGCAATTAAAGAAATCTACAGTCCAGAATCACTCACAGAGCTCGATGTCCACCAATACATGGTTGATGTGTATGCCTTTGAAATCTTGGAATCTGGCGAATCAATCGAGTGGCCAAACCCAGGCATCTCGATCGAGAATGCAGTGTGGCCAGATGACTATCCAGACGATTTGGTCGAGTACACCATCTCAACCTGGGAATCCATTTCAGTTCTAGATAGGCAAGTGGTACTGACTTCTGCTTCTAACTATTACTCCGAAATGGCTTACGAAGATCCAGAATCCTTTATATCGACAGCACCTATTGCTTTCTCTGATGTGCTGGGCACACTGGACTTCTTCGATATGATCTGGATCATTGCAGCAATGTTCGGCACTTGGCAAGTCGCATCGCGGGACTATTGAATCCCGTTTATCCTCGCCATCAACACCACACAGTGCACCTCAATCGCAAGGCCCTCCCCGATGGCATCGACGCCTTCGTGGGTTTTGGCCTTGACATTCACCGCTCCAAACTCAACCCCGAGTAACTCGGAAATATTCGCAATGATTGCCTCCCGGTGCGGCCCGATCTTGGGACGCTCGCACACCACGGTCGCATCCAGATTCACCACCCCAAACCCCCGCCCCCGTACGCGCTTCATCGCCTCGACCACAAACTCCTCAGAATCCAGCGATTCATGTCGAGGATCCGTATCGGGGAATAACTGCCCGATATCGGGTTCTCCGATCGCCCCCAAGAGCGAATCAGTCACCGCGTGGAGCAGTGCGTCTGCGTCTGAATGCCCGACGGGACCTTTGTCGGCAGGAATCTGAACCCCGCCGAGCACGAATGGTCGGCCTTGACCGTTGGGAGCGAGTTCATCCAGACGATGCAGGTCATAGCCATGCCCGATCCTGAGCCCTGCTCCGGATAGCCCAGTATTGGGATGATTCGCTGGATTCGTCGTCATTTTCGAATTCTCCGAACGAGCGTTGATCCTTGCCGTACTTCTCTGGAGCCCGCCCCCTATCTTACCGATAAGAACCGCAGGCACCGCCCATAAACCCTCCCCAAACACATTCTGATGTGATCGGGGACCATACAATCACACCAGACTCAACGCCTGGGAGCTATTTAAGATGACCATGACCAAAAAATCCGCCCTGATCGCCCTTGCCGTCTCGGCCTTTCTCGTGACGATCCTCCCCATGGGAGGGTGCTTTTATGCCAAGCAAGCTTTCTCGAAAACCCCAGGCGGCAACATGAACTCCGACGACTCATACACCTATGTCTCAACGGCGTACGAGCCGCTGACCATCACGCTTTATGACAACCGAGACAACGAACCGCTCTGGACCGTTGATGTCCCCATCGGCTCAAAGGTCTCTCTGAAGTTCCTCAAAAACAAGGCCAAAGAAGGCACCACACGCCGTCCGGACATCATGCAATGGGTGATCTACGACCAGAAGCGCCGGACCGCCCGCTTTGACAACACCATGGCTGTGCCTGCCGCTGAGTCTCGCCTCATGCGTGTTTCGCTCCGCAATGGACCTGAGTTCCCAGAAGAAAAACCAGAAGAACAGATTTTCCCAAACCCAGACCACCAATGGCTCCCGGTTGAACCAAAGAAGTACCGGTCCAACGCGGACAACGACCCATCCACTTCGTACTCGGGAAACTAGTTTCTCGCATCAGCTCATTCGATCTAAGACACACCACTTGGTGTGTTTTTTAATAACCTAACACTTGCCAAACACGTGCCGCTTCGATACTATCGCCGCTGAGGGTTAACACAAAAGGAACTCACCATGAACACGACCGATTTCATCCGATCAAGTCTCGAAACCAGCAAGGGCGCGGTTCTTGGACTTTTGATGGATCTCAAAGACGAGCCACTCGCCCAGCCGACCTCCCAAGGTGGCAACCACGCCCTGTGGATTCTTGGCCATCTTGTGGTTTCCGAATCTTCAATTATCCATTCCATCGTGCTTGGCAATGAAACTTCACCACTCGACAAGTGGCAGCCATTATTCGGGCATGGTTCTGAACCACAACTCGACGCTTCGATCTATCCGAGCTTCGATGAACTCTTGGCCACATGGGAAGAAGTCCGGTCATTCACACTCTCGACACTCGATTCACTCACCGAAAGCGATCTCGATAGCCCTGCGCCGGGATGCCCAGAAGAATGGAAATCCTGGTTCGGGACCATAGGCATGACCTTTACGACCCAGATCATCCACCCCACTATGCACTACGGACAGCTCTCAGATATCCGCAAGAGCCTGGGCCGTGCGCTGCTCATGGCTTAATCGGGATCGGTCCCTTGGCCGCCGCGCTTGCGCATCGCGAAACGAAGCCCCCAATCCGTAAGCGATGGCGCCACAACAGTGGCCGCCATTGCTAACCGGACAGGAATACTCGTCCAGACTTCGCCTTTGGGTTTGCCAAGACACCGAACGATTGCCCGAGCGACTTTCTCTGGGCTCTGCATCCCCCGCTGGCTTGAGCCTGTGAGTTTGAGAGGGCCGCCAGATCTTTTGGCGGCTTCGTCGAAAAACTCGGTTTTGGTGCCGATCGGATGCACGCTTGAAACATGGACACCCGAGTTGTGCAGTTCCAGACGCATCGCCCTGCAGAAATGGTCCTGGGCGGCTTTCGTGGCGCAGTACGCTCCGTACTGCGGGAGCCCGAGTTTGCTCAAACAACTCGATACCATGATCGCGTGCCCTGCGCTTCGTTCTTTGAACCCTTCGATTGCTGGGAGGATGAGACGAAGTGAGCCATAGAAATTCGTCTCGAACATGGCGCGGGTATCGTCCATGCTCATCGTGTGGCAGGGCTGCTCGCCGCCGTAGCCGGCGTTGGCGAGCACGGCATGCAACGGACCGAATCTCAACTCGCACTCTTGGATCGCCCGTGCGCAGTCTTCGTCTGAGTCCACGGACCCGACGATGATGCAGGATTGGTCGGCCCCGAACTGGTCGGCGATCTGATCGGCGATCTGCTGAAGTCGATCTTCTCTGCGTGCCATGAGCCCGACCTTCATCCCGGCACGCGCACAGCAAAGTGCGGTCGCGGCTCCGATACCCGAAGACGCTCCGCTGATGAGGATGGGTTTGTCAGTGAGGTCGATCACCCCGGCTCGCAATCTGTATTTAAGATGGGGAGACAGGATCAGTTTTCGTTTGGATCAAGCGCATCGGCTGCTGAGCTGATGTCCTTGCCGACGCCTCGGACAGTGTTGCATGCGGTTAATGCGAGGACGCCCCCGGCGAATATAATCGCTGCCAAAATCCGGGCTGTCTCACGCAGAGTGGTGCGTTTCATCGTTATGCTCCGTCATTGCCACTGGATGCACCCGATCGTTCCGTTGAACGGGCTCCGATCCAGCGGAGTTCTTCCATTTTCCAGAGTATCGACCAGATCGTATAAAACGCTGCACCGATCGCACAAATCGCCAGAACACGCACAAGCTGCATCGACCATTGAGCCGGCATATCCCAGATCTGAGCGATGCCATAGATGCCCAGACCCATGAGCCCCGAGCCAATGAGCATGAGCCACACCGGACGACCTAATACACTTGAACTGCTCAACTTACGACCTGACACCCGTGCAATGAGGATCATCTGCAGGATGGCGCAAATCGCGGTCGACCACGCGAGCCCCGCCTCCCTAAACCACCAGATCAGGGCGATATTGAGCGAGATGTTTATCCCCACCATCACCAGAGCAATCCGCATTGGGGTGCGGGTGTCGCCTTGGGCATAGAACGCCCGGGTGTAGAGCTGGTTGAGCGAATACGCCCAGACCGCGACGCTGTAACCGATCAAAACTGTGGATGCACGGAGGATGCCGGACTCGGAGAATCCGTCGCCGAATCCAGAGTACAGCACCCGGACCAGCGGCCCCCCCACCACCAGCAAACCAACACTCGCAGGAAGACCGATGTACAGACTCAGCCGAACACCACGACTGAGCATCTCGCTGAATCGTTCTTTGTCCCCGGCAACACGCGAGAGCGCTGGGAAGGCGGCCGTCGCGACGGCGATCCCAAATACCCCGAGCGGGAACTGGTATAAACGCTGGGCGTAAAACAAAACCGCGTTTGATGATTCATCGAGCGGGTAGTCATGTCCAAAGAAGGTTGGCCCGATCCAGTTGGGGTACATCGCGATGAGCGTATCGACGAAGGAGTTGAGCTGAAGTGTCCCCAGTCCGATGAGCACAGGGATCATCCGCCCGAGCATCTGCCATGCTTCGCTCTTGGCCGAGCTGACGCCCCGCGTCCATTTGACCCTTCCCCGCAAGGCCCACACGGACCAGAGAACTTGTAATGCCGCCGAGAATACAGCCGCGATCCCGATTGGGTACGCCCAACTCGCCGCGTTGGCATCCTCGACAAAGAAGAACGGCACAGACGCACCGATGATGCAGATGTTGAGCAGGATCGGGGCAGCCGCCCAGGGCCCGAACCGCCCGTGGCTCTGGAGCATCCCGCCAAGGATTGCCGCGACGCAGATCATGGGCATGAACGGGAGCATGACCATCACGAGTTTGAGTGAGTACGCGCGGTCGGGGTTGTCGGCTGACATCACGACCGCGAGCAAGAGTGCCAGTTCGATGACGATCGTGATGACGCCGGTTACCATCGCGAGGAGCCCGATGGTCAGTGATGCAAACGCATTGGCTTTGGCCGGGTCATCGTCACTCATGCGGGTGTATTCTGGGATGAAGGCCGCCGAGAGTGCACCTTCGCCAAAGAGGCGTCGGAACATGTTGGGGATCGCGAACGCTGCGGCGAATGCCGAGCCAACGGCCGTATCTCCAAACACACGCACGGTGACTAAATCACGCATCATTCCGAGCACGCGCGATACCAGTGTCAACCCCGCAACGGTGCGGGTATTGCGACCGAGATTCTGATGTTCCGCGTTGGTATCCACTGAACTCAAGATCGGGCATCCGAAGCCGGCTGGGCCAATGAATCACCCTCGATTCGGCATTGCCAACCGTTCTTCCGGTACCAGATGAACAACAGCACCAGACTGGCAATGATCACCCCGGACATATCCGCGGCAATATCAAGCCAATCAAAAACACGGTCGAACATGGGTTGAGTAAGTTCGTCGGCCCATCCGAACCCGATCCCAATCAAACCAACAATCAACGCCTGACGACGGATACACCGCGTTGATCGGATCCAACCCGACATCCCGAGCATGATCGTCCAGCATCCAAAAGCACCGAAATGAACGACAAGATCCATCCGACTAAACGGCCCCGGTACACCGAGCCCGGGCCAATGGGTCGCTGTCAGCAAGGCCAGTGTGTAGATGATGAAAAACGCACGAAGGAGCTTAATCCAACGCGGGAGTGTGCTGGGCATGTATTACTCGCTCTTGGCCGTGCTTGGCTCGGCTGAACCACGCAGGACATTGATCTCGGCCTCGCTCAGTTCCGCAGTCTTTGTCGTTGCCAATGCCCGATCCCATTCGGCGATCAGCGAAGCTCCGAGTTGCCCGTAATCAAGCGCACCCGGTGCCTGCGGTGCGTACTGGAAGATCGTTTGCCCGAAGCTCGGGCACTCGGCGAGCTTGATGTTCCGCCGGACCGGCGGGCGGTATACGCGGGCGCTCGCCCAAGCACTGCCCGACTCGCGTCCGGATTCAAAGAACCGTTCAAGATCCGCGACGACCTCGCGGGAGTGCGTGGTTTGTTGTTCGTGCATGCAGAGGACAACACCCGCGACACGGAGCTGCGGGTTGACCTGCTGGCGGACAAGCCCGACGGTTTCGAGGAGTTTGCTGACCCCTTGCAAAGCGAGGAAATGGGCCTGCATCGGGATGAGTACTTCACTCGCAGCGGCCAACGCGTTGAGTGTGAGTAAACCTAAAGCTGGCGGGCAATCAAAGAGCACAAACTCATGATCTGTATCGCGGAGCGCGAGGGCTCTTGCGAGCCGATTGTTGCGATCGGCGGCACCACTGAGCTCAGTTTCTACCGCGGCAAGATCTGTCTCTGCTGGAATCAGATCAAGGTCGTCATCGATGTTTCGGATGCATCCTGAGATGCCGTGCTCGGGTTCAAGGAGGAGGTCATAAATCGTCGGCTCATCATCGGGCTCGATGCCAAGATGGAGCGTCGCGTGGGCCTGGGGATCAAGATCCACAAGCAGCACTTTCCGCCCGGTCTGGGCGATCGCGGCGGCAAGATTGACAGCGGTCGTCGTCTTGCCGACCCCGCCTTTTTGGTTCATGAGGGCGATGGTGCGAACGGGATGCTCAAACTTCTGGTCCATAGAGAGCAGTATATCAGAATCGCCCCCCCAAAGTGAGGATCTCACGATCAAAGGGGCCTGACTGAGGGGCATTCGGGCTATTGGATCTTCAGTTTCACTGGGAGACGGACCGTAATTGGAGCGAGGCACTGGGACTCGTCGCAGGGCTGGAAGGTGATGCCGAGGATCGGCTCTCCCGGGGTGGGTCCGATGCCATCCGCTTTCTCAATGGCCACCTCAAACTCGATGCGGCCGTGGTGGACGGCGATCTGGTTCTCGCCCTCCCCGAAGGGTTCGCCATCGGGGTACTGGGCGTAGACCGCCACGCCTTGGCCCTCAATAAGACCTACACGGAGCGGGATGAGCAACTTGGCGGCGTCCGTCTGCCCGGGATCAGATGCAACGATGTGGAAGGGCTTGTCGATTTCGAGTGCAACCGAGAACGAAGCAGGTGTGTCATCGCTCACGACAACCTCTTCTTCGGACACAAAAACTGTCACCGGGCTCTTGGGTGCGGGCTGTGATTCATCAGCGGCTCCTGCAAACGCATACCGATCGCCGATGCGATCTTTCTGTGTCATCATCGCGATCAACGCGCGAGTTGAGTTGGCGACGCTGATCGGGTTGGTCGCGATCGATGCGGATACACCCTTGAGCGTATCGACCGCCCAGTCGCTCCAGCGGTCCTCGCCCGAGATCTCGACCATGCGGGCCATGACGAGTGCCATCACGCCCACGCCCGATGGGGTCGCGCCGTCGTGGAGCGTTCGTGGACGGATGAACAGATCGGTCCGGTCCTCGCGGGTGTCGTGGTATACGCCGGGCGTGGATTCAAAGAGTTTGCGTGACGAGATAAAGAGCTGCTCGATCGGGGTCCAGAGTGAATCATCGCTTTCTGCGACCGCGATATTGATGAGCGCGTCCAGCAAAATCGAATGGTCTTCGAGCCCGGCGGGGATGGTGCTCTGGTGATCTCTGCGAGACCTTGCGAGCTGGCCATCGGGGGTCCGCATGGTGTCGAGCAGGAAATCCGCCCCGTGGCGTGCCGCCTCAAGATACCGGCGTTCATCAAGCACAACGCCGGCACGGGTCAGACCCGAGATCAGCATTGCGTTCCATGCGCAGATGACCTTGTCATCCATCCGGGGCTGGTCACGCAAAGCACGCGCCGCATACAGCCGATCATTGATTGAATCGAGTTTGGCATGGAACGCATCGAACGCTATGCCAAGATCCGCGGCAATCAGATCGGGCCGCTTGTCGAACCGGAGCACATTGCTCGCGGGTTCATCTTGATGGTGCGGGTCTTGGAAGTTGGTGCCGGCATCGAGCCCGTAGACCTTGATGGCAAACTCCGCATCGTCTTGATTGTCTAAAGCCTCGCGGATCTGGTCCGGGGTCCAGAGGTAGTTCTGCCCCTCGCGGTGGTTCACTTCAGCGTCCTGGGCACTATAAAATCCGGTAGTTCCCGCGTCGGTCGATTGATCGCGCATTTCACGCAACACATAGTCGGCTGTCTTCCGGGCGATGCGCTTGTAGAAAGTATCGTCGTAAATCTCGGCGGCCCGCGCATACAAATTTAGCAACTGACCGTTGTCATACAGCATCTTCTCAAAGTGCGGTACAAGCCAGAACTCATCGGTAGCGTAGCGGTGGAACCCGCCGCCAACCTGATCAAAAATCCCGCCGGTGCCCATCCGATCGAGCGTCATCTTCACGCTCTGATCGATTGCTTCTTTGGTATCGCTATCAACCAGCATGCGTGCATCAAGCAGCAACTCCATGAACACGGGTTGGGGAAACTTTGGTGCCCCGCCAAACCCGCCATTGACACGATCGAACCTGCGGAGCAATCCTGCGACCGCGCCCTGGATGTGCTTGATTCCAACTGGCACTGGTTGCTGCTCAGTCGCGATCTGCTGACCGACCGCATCTGCGATTGCTTGCGATTGCTCGACGACCTCGGCTCGTTTGGTTTTGTATGCATCGGACAATGAGTCGAGCACTTGTGGGAATGATGGACGCCCGTAGCGCGGCTCGGGTGGGAAGTAGGTCCCCGCCCAGAATGGACGGCGTTGCTCCGGCTCAAGGAACACCGACATCGGCCAACCACCCGACCCGGTCGTGATCGTCGTCGCGGCCATATAGATCTCATCGATCTCGGGGTGCTCCTCGCGGTCGAGCTTGATGCACACGAACTTCTCGTTCATCAGCGACGCGATCGCTTCGTTCTCGAACGACTCGCGTTCCATCACATGACACCAGTAGCAGGTTGAATACCCAATCGACAAAAACACCGGCACATCACGCTCCACGGCCTCGGCGAACGCCTCGTCGGACCACATCCGCCAGTGCACCGGGTTGTGGGCGTGCTGGAGAAGATAGGGCGAGGTTGAGTTGATCAACTCGTTTGGTTGGTTCTGGGTATCAGAAGGTGATTGCATCGGGTATTCTAGGTGACCGACCGACCGCTGAGTCGGGCAGCATTGAGGATGATCGGGACCAGATTCTTCTCGTTGATCTGGTCTGCATTCTTAAAGTCAACATGCATAAACCGCACCCCGGTCTCGACGAGCAATCCCGCCGGGTCATCCAGATCTTCGCCGCGAGGATCTACCATCAGCCTGACCACCGAATCCCTCGGCGAGATCAGCACACACATGGTTTTATACTTATACGAAACCACAGACCACCCGACCTGCACAGACTCGGTCGCATCGGGAATCGTCTTGCGAACCAATGCTCGCAGCGCCATGCACACCTCTTCAAGATGAGGATCAAACCCACTAAACAACTCATCGGGGGATAGTTTCAAATCAAATATCCAACTGCTCGGGTTCGCGGAAGAGTGCGGAGACAATCGTGTGTCCGTGTTGGAAAATAGTCTCTCCGACCGGACCGATCTCCCCGGCGGCAAAAAACCCCGCGAGTGGAATTCCCTGATCAGCGGCGTTGAGTTCTCTGCCTGCTTTGGCGAGCTTGGCACCGTCGACCGGCGGGTCGAATGCGTGGCGGATCGCTCGGCCATCGTGTGCGGGCTCTCCAAAGAACTCTTGGGTGCGCCCGGTGCATGAGATCACCATCGCACCGGCCGGTCGGTTGTAAAGACGCTGGGCATCGAGCAGCAGCGAGAGATCTTCGCGGGCGGTCTGGGCATCATGGACATGGGGCTGGATAGTCTGACCTGCTTGGACTAGATCCGCGATCGCGATCGCCCCGGAGGTCTCGTCGCCGCCCAGAATATTGCGGATCAGAAAGTCACCGCGCCCAAAGCGTGATTGCTGCTCGTTGATGACGCGCCCGATAAGGAGCCCGTTGTCCAGCAGCTCTTTGTCTGGCATGTTGAGATCATGGAGCGAATCGCGGAGTGCCTCGATCGCGGGCTTGCCGCCAAGCTCGAGGATCAGATTCCCGCGGGCGCGGGTCACGACCATCGGCCCGCCGATCGGTCTGCACCCCTGCGAGACCAAGGTATCCACCTGCAGATTCCCGGAGAGCGTGATCCCGATCGCGCCATAGTTTCGGATCTGCCCATCGAGGAACAAGGTGTTATTGCCTGGCGTGCCTCCTGCAGATGCGAGCCCTCCAAGCACGGTCCCTACGCGTTTGGTATTCCCGTGCTGGTCAGCATACTGAACGCGGCAAGCCGAGAGAGCCGGGATCAGGTTCACCAGCGGCACCGAGAACGGATCTGCAAAGAAAAACGACGCGGCCATCTCTTCTGAAACCCCGATGGTCTCCCCAACTTTGCTTGCGCGTTGAGCGGGATCCATCGAACCCCAGGTCGCATCGAGCATGTACGGGTGCATCCGAACCCCGGGCATCGAAGCGGCTACGAGCGAGATGCCCGGGCCCGATCCGATCTCCGCATCGTCACCCATGATCCCTGCTGCAGAAACGAGCAGCAGATGCTTTGGTGAAAGCCGGGCACGGATCGCGTCTGCGATCATCCCCACACGCTGGGCGTGGTGCGGGGTTACGAATCCCATGACCAGATCGGCTGGGCCATTGAGTGTTGAATGGGCAATCTGAGCCGCCTGAGCCGCGGCATCGACCGGATCTGCGAGCGTTGAAACCCCCGAGGCCATCGACAGACCAGCAGGCGAATCGTTGCTTAATCTCACAGATTCATCAGTCATTGGATACACACCGATGCTGTCAAAGCTCGCTTACTGGTCAGGCATCAACTCGATACGAGTTGGACTCAGCACGGAAAAGGCCAAAGCGTCATCGCGGACCGGATCCCCAACGACGCCGACGACCTTCCCTAGGTACTGACGGAGATCCTGATCCGCTCTGGGAGCGATGTAGCCGATGGTGCGTTCAAATCCGGATATCGGATCGGGCGCCCGAACGCGGTAGAGCAATGGCAGGTGCTCGCCTGTGTAAACACCCGAGGTCATTAGCCGGCCAACCATGGTGTACACGCGTGAGTTGTTCCATTTTTTGATCTTGCTGCTGAGTTCGATGGATTGATCGTCGGCTGTTGCGAGGGTCCGGGCGATCGCTCGGCGCTGATCACGCGTCTCGATGCGGATATTGAGCCATTCGATTCGTTGATCGAGAGGCCGTACCGCCGAATCATCATCACCAGTTGCTCGGCGTGTTCGGGTGAACTCTGCAAGCAGTTCGGAGATCGCGTCATCGAGCTGCGCGCGTGGCATGGTCCTGGCATTTACAAATGAAGCTTCTAGAGCTTCCAGACTCGCTGCGGTGATGGCCACTTTGGTTGATTTCTCGGGTGAGATAACCACTGGAATAGAGTTTTTGATTTCAGCCGGGCTTGCTTGAGGCGATGATGACGCTTCGTCTTGCTTCGGGGTCACCATCGGCTCGCGGAGATCTATGACCTCTTCCTTCACAGTTTCAGCCGCTTTGACAACTTCTGGTTCTGGATCAGCCTTCGCAGGAGTTGCTTTCTTTGGAGTGGCCTTTGGTCCCGCAGTGAGCTTCGGGCGTCCGGTTGTGATCTGCTTGCCACCTTGGTGCTGTTTGATCTCATCGGCGGTCGCCGGGCGCAGCGATTCGGTGCGGACATAGCCGTGCGGGTAGGCCGTGACGACAGGCGGGCGGGGCGGGGCTACCCGATATCCTGCGACTTCATTATCCTCATCGCGGAGGACTTCAAGAACAGCCATCTCGGTCCCGGCTTTGAGTGGCTCAAGATACACAGGGCACCAAGAACCATCGACCCCTCTGAGCATGGAAGCCGCACTGAGGGTTGAATCTTCGAGCAAACGAATAGAACTCCCGGCATTGATTGGCTGGGCATCACGGGCGGGAACAAGAGCCCCGAGATCTGCTGGGTACCGAACTTTGGAGTAATCGCCGGAGGTTCCATCGACCCCGACGATTGCCCCTCTCTGGAACTCGTGGATCGTGTAGTAGATTTCTTGGTCGCCGCAGCGGACCGGCTCGGTTTCGGTCTGGATCACAAACCATGAGGGATCCTCTGCTCCGCGCACAACCGAGGGGAACACCAGCATCGCAGCAGCCAAGGCCAAAATCCCGGAATTGCGGATTAGAGTGCTCAGAATGGAGTTCAAACGAGTAAGTTGACGGATCTGCATGATGGTCTCCCGGTCTATAAGGGCGATAGTTGCCCTGCGTAGTGTATTCGATTGATGCGCCCAAGACCCGATGTTCCATGCGCCAGATGTGACCAACCGAATGATGCCCCCCTATCCTTGTGTGATGACCATTTTTCAACCTCTCCACCGTCTGAGTCCGCGTGATTTTCCCTTAGCACCACTGGGTTTAGGGCTGGCTCTATCGTTTTGTGTCGGCGGCTGCCGATCACCATTTGAACGCAATAGCGAGCAGCAGCTCCGCCAAGCGATGGTCCATTCGGTCCAGAGAGAAATAGACGCGGCGAGAGGCGATACTGACGAATCCCATCCGATTCAGCTCAGCGCCACCACTGACCTAACCAAACTCGAGATCCGCGACGATCACCTCCAGCAAATCCAGGAGGAGTTCTCACCCGATGGCTATATCGACCAACTCCAATCCCAGAGCCCCCACGAGGACCCCATCGCTGAACTCATCGGGCTTGATTTGCTCGGGCGCGAGACGGTCCTGATACCGGTATCGCTCCAGAGTGTTGTGCAAGCAAGTGTTAAGGGGAACTTAGATGTAGAGTTTGCTCAGTATGGTCCCGCGATCTCACAGGCATCGCTTGTTGAGGCTGAAGCCGCGTTTGATTGGTCGCTCTTTGGAAGTGTCCAAGGACAAGACAGTATTACCCCGCAGACCGGCGCGACCGGGCTTGGCTCGGGTGGGGTGATCCGCAACGAATCCGATTCAGCAAACGCGACGCTCGGGGTTCGGCGGAGCCTGACCACGGGCGGTTCTCTCAGTGTTCAGCATGATATTGGATACACCAATGTAGAGTCTTCATTCTTTGGAACAGCAAGCCCAAACCCGTCAAACTCATCAAACTTTATCGTCGGCTATGACCAGCCGTTGCTCGATGGCTTCGGACGCAGCCGGGTGTTGTCGCAGGTTTATCTTGCTCGCAATGCGGAACGTTCAGCGGTGTCGGCTCTCAAGGGCCAGCTCATCGCGTCCGCTTCAGACACCGAGCGAGCGTACTGGCAGCTGGTCTTTGCCTACAAGCAGGTCGTCATCCGCGCCAAGCTGCTCGACCGTGGCATTGAGGTTCGTGACGACATCAAGGCTCGCCGTGTTCAAGACGCAAGGCAGGCACAGGTCGCCGATGCGGTAGCGCGCGTTGAACGACGCCGCTCGGATCTGCTGACAGCCAAGACCGCGCTCCGCAACGCGAGCGACAATCTCAAGCGGCTCATGAACGACGACCGGATGCCTGTCGGATCCGAAATCCTGCTGGTGCCCGGCGATACCACGGTTGCTGAGACCCTCTCGATCTCCCTGCTCGATGCGATCGATGCCGGGATCACCCATCGCCCTGAGATCGAGCAGTCCATCCTGTCGATCGATGATTCAACCATCCGTGAGAATGTCGCCAAAAACTCACGACTTCCAACACTCAACCTCACCGCACAAGCCCGTCTCCTCGGGCTCGACGATTCTGTCAGCGATTCTTATGACGACTCGGTCTCCAATCGGCTTGTTGACGATTGGCTCGTTGGGTTGACCTTCGAGCAACCCATCGGAAACCGCGTCGGAGAAGCCGGGTTCCGCAAAGCTCGTCTGTCGCGGATGCAGTCGATCGTTGGCTACCGGCGCACGGTCCAAGGAATCGTCCTTGACATAAAGAACGCGCTCAACTCGGTCGTCACCAATCACACACTCATCAGCCAAACCACGCTCTCGCGGGTCGCTCAGGGCGAAGCACTCCGTGCACTGATCGTTGAGAAGGAACTGACCAACGCGGGCTATTCTGTTGAGCGGCTCAACCTCGAGCTCAACCAGCAGGAATCACTCGCCAGCGCGGAAATTTCAGAAGCCCTCGCGATCATCAACTACAACACCGCGATGGTCGATCTCTACCAGGCGATGGGCACCACGCTGGATCGCAACCGGATCGATTTCATTGTCCCAGACGCTAACCAGCTCACAAACGGTGAATCGGTTGCTGAGTATGACATGCAGGATACGGATAAAGACGATGACTGATATCCTCGAAGGCCCCGAAGCCATCGTTGCGGCTGTCGCCCGGCTGGGTCTTGGTGAACCCATCGCGTTCCCGACCGAGACGGTATACGGGCTCGGCGCCGATGCAACTGACGCAGACGCGGTCGAACGGATCTTCACACTCAAAGGCCGACCTGCAAACAATCCGCTGATCGTCCATGTGTCGGGACCTGAGATGGCCGACGATCTGGTTGAGTCATGGACCGATGAGGCGCAACAGCTCGCTGAGGCGTTCTGGCCGGGATCACTAACGCTGGTGCTCGCAAAGTCTGATTTAGTTCCTGATGTAGTCACGGCTGGGGGCACGACCGTTGCAATCCGTTGCCCCGCCCATCCGGTGGCCCTTGCATTGATCGAATCCTTGGGCAAGCCCATCGTCGGTCCCAGTGCCAATCCATCGGGCTGGATCTCCCCCACGACCGCCGACCATGTGGCGCGTGGATTCGAGGGAAAAGACCTGCTCGTCATCGACGGCGGCTGGTGCCGAGCGGGGATCGAATCGACCGTGCTGGATCTGACTACTGACGAGCCAACGATACTTCGTCTCGGGGTCATCTCGCATACCCAGATCGCTCAGGTGCTCGGTCGCCCGGTCCAAATATCCTCCAATACCGGCGATGAGGTGTCCCGGTCGCCCGGGGTGCTTGGAGCTCATTACCAGCCCTCCAAACCCACCCTGCTCCAGGACACCGAGTCGATCTCCAAAGCCGACCAGAGCGTGTATCTCATATCCTGGTCCGTCCAAAACACTGGATCTACGGGCGGTTTAACCATGATGCCAAGTGACCCAGAGGGCTATGCTCGCGGTCTGTATGGCGCAATGCACGAGGCGGAGCTTTCCACAGCTTGCCAGATCTGGATCGAGCGACCCCCTAAAACCGTCGACAAAGAGAATGATGCCCTGATGTGGGCCGCCATTATGGAGCGACTCAATAGGGCCTGCCACCCCCCCCAAACCCCCCAAAGTAAAGACACATCAAGCAACACCCACTGAAAAAAGAACACACCAATGCTTACCCAAGATCAAACAACACCAAGTCAGGTTTCAGACATGCCAAGCAAAATTACCATCGCACTCGCACCCGGCGACGGGATCGGCCCAGAAATCACCGCTGCTTGCATGAGCGTCTTTGAAGCCGCGGGGGTTCTTGACTCGGTTGAGTTCACCGAGGTGGACATGGGCCGAAAGGTCTTCAACGAAGGCGACACCCGGGGCATGACCGATGAAGCGATCGAGACGATCGAACACACCGGCATCCTCTACAAAGGCCCCATGGGCACCCCGATCGGCGGCGGCGGAAAGTCGATCAATGTCACCCTCCGCAAAACATTCGGCGCCTTCGCCAACCTCCGCCACTTCCAAACACTCCCCGGCGTTGAAACCGTGTACTCCCAAGCCGGTGTCCCAGTGGACTTCTATGTCGTCCGCGAGAATGTAGAAGACACCTACGGCGGGATCGAGCACCGCCTCACCCCAGACGCATACACCGCCAAACGGATCATCACCACCCCAGGCTGCGATCAGATCAACCGCTTCGCGTTTGAAACCGCAAAAGCCTTTGGCATCGATAAGGTCACCTGCGGGCACAAAGCCAACATCATGAAGATGACCGACGGGACCTTCCTCGATCGCTTCAAGTTCATCTCGCAGGACTACCCGCAGATCGAAACAGAAGATGTCATCATCGACGCGCTGTGCATGAACCTCGTGCTGCGTCCCGACAAGTACAAGATGGTCGTGCTGACCAACCTGCAGGGCGATATCGTCTCTGACCTTGCGGCTGGTTTAGTAGGCGGATTGGGCTTTGCGCCTTCTGCCAACATCGGTGACCAGATCAGCATCTTCGAAGCTGTCCACGGCACGGCTCCAGACATCGCGGGCCAAGACCTTGCGAACCCTACCAGTCTCCTGCTCTCAGGACTCATCATGCTCCGCCACATCGGGATGCGCAAGACCGCCGCGATCATCGAAAACTCGCTCCTCTACACACTCGAATCCGGCGTGCACACCAGCGATGTCAAGGGTGTCGGAAACGCCGTGGGCACCAAGGCCTTCGCCGCAGCGATCTCCGCAAATCTTGGAAAGAACCCTGAGACCATCGAGGGCTGCACGGTTCCTGCAAAGGACGAACTGAGCCACAAACTCCCGGTCCGCCCGAGCGTAAACCAGATGATGACCACCCATGAGCAGGTCGAAACAACTGTCTGCGGCTGCGACATCTTCCTCCAATCAACACTCAACCCAACCGAGCTCGCATCCAAGCTCCAACGACTCACCGAATCGACCCCGTTCCACCTGACGGTGATCTCCAACCGAGGCACGCAGGTCTGGCCGACCGGCTCGCCGTACACAGAGATTGTCAATGAGTGCTGCGTGCGATTTGAGCTCAATGAGGGCACCGTGATCGGCCAGGGCCCAACGGTCCACCTGCTGGCCAAGGTTGCCGAGAAATTTACGGTTACCGAGTTTATCCCCATCCGGATGTACGATGGTGTACCCGGATTCTCGCTGGCCCAGGGTCAGTAAACCACGTTTGTGGCTCCATCTCTAGATATACTGTTCCATGATTATTCAATGGAACCGGATCGCTATTTTCGCCGCTGTAATGGGCTCTTTCTGCGCAACTACTCTCTCCCAGATCACCCCTGAGCAATGGCGTCAGGACATCGACACGCTCGCTGAAAACCTGCTCGAACGCCACCCCAACTTCTTCACGACACACACGGTCGAAGAGTTTGAGGACGCGGTCGAAACCCTCGATTCCAAACTTGACTCGCTTGAAGACGCGCAGATCGTCATGGAGATCAACCGCCTCATCGCGATGGGCGGCGACTCGCACACCAATGTCGAGTTCAGCGCCTTCGCCAAAGCGATGAACCGACTCCCGATCCAGGTCATTGTCCTGAGCGATGGCGTGTTCATCTCCGGAGCCACCGCACCGTACCAAGAACTCGTCGGCAAACAGATCCTCCGATTTGGCCAAACCGAATCCAAAGAAGCATTCGAAAGAATCAGCGTACTCTTCGGATACGAGAACAACTCTCGCCTCATCAACGCGGGCAGCTCGTATATCACACTCATGCCCGCACTCGAGGCCGTAGGCCTTGCCGAGCAGTGGGACGCGGGCACCTTTGAGATCACCGTTCAAGATGACGAAGGCGAACGCACCGTGACCCTGAAATGCGAGTCGCCCGAGATCCGTCAGCAATGGGTGAGCTTTGCCCAGAGTTTCAAGAACGGCATGCCCCTGATGTACCGCAAGAGCCACGGGAACTACCAGACCGAGTTCCTGAGTGAATCAAAGACCATGTACCTCGCGTACAACAAATGCGAGGACGCCAAAGATTTCCCGATGAAACTCCTGATCACTTTCCTCGCTGAAAAATCAGAAGAGTTCGACGCCCAGCGCATGGTCATCGACCTCCGCTTCAACGGCGGCGGCAGCGAAATGGTGCTCTGGCCCTTCATCGACGCACTCAAGGAATCTAAACGCTTCAGCGATCCCGGCGACATCATCGCCCTGACGAGCCGGTACACCTTCAGCTCCGCGGCAAGCAACGCCCACCAACTCCGCGACCGGGCAGGAGCGGTCCTCATCGGCGAACCCACCGGCGGCAAGCCCAACCACTTCGGCGAGATCAAATCCTTCGAACTCCCCAACTCCAAACTCACCGTCTCCCACTCGACCAAGTGGTTCCAGAAGGTCGAAGGCGACCCAGACGCCGTCCATCCGAGCGTCCTCATCGAGGCCGGATCGACGGACTTCTTCGCGGGTAGTGACCCCGTCCTCGATGCCGCCCTGAGCTACCAGCCGGACTGATCCTGCCAGTCTGGCAGACTTACATACGTCGGGCATAAGAAACATCCTCCTGAGCATCTCAGCCCCCATTTTCAGGGGAAATTTGTCCCAATTGGATTGGCACGGGCATTGCAAATAGTTCACCGCAAATATGAACAATGTCCCCCAAGCCGTGATCTTTACTGATCTTCACTTTGGGGGGTGAAAGGAGAATAGCAATGGGAAAAATCATCGGAATCGACCTCGGCACCACCAACTCGGTTGTTGCCGTCATGGAGGGGGATACCCCCAAGGTCCTCATCAATAGCTCGGGCAACCGCACCACTCCGTCCGTCGTCGGGTTCACCGACAAGGGCGAGCGTCTGGTCGGCCAGCAGGCCAAGCACCAGCAAGTCACCAACCCAGAGAACACCGTGTTCTCGATCAAACGCTTCATGGGGCGTCGCCACAGCGAAGTCTCATCCGAAGAAAAATTGATCCCTTACGAACTCACCGGCGGCGACTCTGACTTCGTACAGGTCAAGGTCCGTGGCGATGAGTTCTCACCACAACAAATCTCCGCGATGATCCTCGGCGAGCTCAAGAGAACCGCCGAAGACTACCTCGGTGAAGAAGTCACCGAAGCGGTCATCACCGTCCCGGCGTACTTCAACGACGCACAGCGTCAGGCAACCAAAGACGCTGGTGAAATCGCAGGACTCACCGTCAAGCGGATCATCAACGAACCAACCGCCGCGGCTCTTGCATACGGGCTCGAAAAGAAATCCAACAAAAAGATCGCAGTCTTCGACCTCGGCGGCGGCACCTTTGATGTCTCCGTCATGGAGATCGGTGACGACGGCGACGGGGGCTCGGTATTCGAAGTCCTCTCGACCAACGGCGACACCCACCTCGGCGGCGACGACTGGGACCAGCGTCTCATCGATTTCCTCGCTGAAGAGTTCCGCAAGAAAGAGGGCGTTGATCTCAAGGCCGATCCAATGGCAATGCAGCGGCTCAAAGAGTCCGCAGAGAAAGCCAAGATCGAGCTCTCTGGTTCGCAGGAAGCCACGATCAACCTGCCGTTTATTACCGCGACCGACTCGGGTCCCAAGCACCTCCAGGAAACCCTGAGCCGTGCGAAGTTTGAGACTCTGTGTGGCGATCTGTTCGACCGCTTGATCGCTCCGTGTAAGAACGCACTGACCGATGCGAAGATCGACATCAGCAAGATTGATGAAGTCGTCCTCGTTGGTGGTTCGAGCCGGATGCCAAAGGTCCAAGAGATCGCCAAGGATATCTTCGGCAAGGACCCATCCAAGTCCGTCAACCCCGATGAAGTCGTTGCACTCGGTGCCGCGGTTCAGGGCGGCGTGATGAGCGGGTCGGTCAAGGATGTGCTCCTCCTCGATGTGACTCCTTTGTCACTCGGTGTCGAGACCATGGGCGGCGTGATGACCAAACTCATCGAACGCAACACGACCATTCCTACGACCAAAACCGAAACCTTCTCGACCGCGGCCGACAACCAACCATCGGTCCAGATCCATGTCCTGCAGGGCGAGCGTGAGTTTGCCAAGGACAACCGGACGCTCGGGATGTTCGAGCTCGCTGATATCGCTCCTGCACCGCGGGGCACGCCTCAGATCGAGGTCGCTTTCAAGATCGACGCCAACGGCATCCTCGAAGTCACCGCGACCGACAAGGGCACCAACAAGAAGGCCGACATCCGGATCGAAGGCTCGGGCGGGTTGTCCGACGACGAGATCACCAAGATGAAGGCCGACGCCGAGGCGCACGCCGACGAAGACAAAAAGCGTCGCGAGCTTGTGGACCTCAAGAACCGTGCCGATGCGATGGTCGCCCAGACCCGCAAATCGCTCGAAGAGCACGGCGACAAGGTCGGCCCGGATGTTCGATCCAAGATCGAAACCGCCGCTTCAGCACTCGAAGAGAAGATCAAAGACGAGAACATCTCCAAGGAAGAACTCGAGCCAGCCCTCAAGGAACTCGAAGACTCTTCAATGGAACTCGGCAAGGTCATCTACGAGCAAGCCGCCGCCGAAGCCCAGAACGCTGCACCAGCCGACGACGGTGCAGAGGTCGAAGGCGATGTCATCGACGCGGACTTTGAAGTCAACGAAGACGACAAGTAATCATTTGCTGAATCAATACAAATCAACCCGCCCCATCTGGGGCGGGTTTTTATTTGGCTTTGGGGAGTGCAAGCCCCTCGCAAGTCCAGAGCAGCGAGAGCGGGACACGGTTGCGAGCGGGGAGCGCCATGACCACCACAAAGCGGGCGATCTTTCTTCCCAGAAGCACCCCCAAGCAGAGGGCCGCGAGCTGGATTGAAATCATAATCGGAGCGATGATCGGGGCATAATACCCGCGCGAAATCTCTCTGGCCCATTGGAACGAACTGTCCGCGTTATTGATACCGATCACCATCGCAACTGCGATCAAGCACGCAACCAGCGGAACCAACATCGCCCGCTTCTTGGTCCCGCCAAGAAGCGTAACACTCCAGAATACTCCGCACAGCAAGCCGACGATAATGCCTGGGATCAGCATAATAAGGAACTCCCCGTCCGCATTGGCCCAAACCCCGCCCGCTTGCTCGATGGTCGAGTCGAGATGATCCTTTCTCCATTCTTCAGATATGGTCACCCAGCGGAACGAGTTTGAACCGGACCCGGGAATCACAACTGTTGTGCCGCCTGTTGTAATGGTTGTGGTACCATTGAGAACAATCGGTGTTCCGCTTGCTGCTGGTACAACTGGTGCTGCCGCCAGAGCTTCCTTGTCTTTGGTCCATTGGTCATGCGAGGCCCCGATGATCTCCGCTAGATTTTCACTCGCCAGCTCAACACCACTCAGCGATATCCCTGTCAGGATCATTGTGTTTCCTGCAAACGCTCCCAGCAGCATAACGATCCAAATCGCAGCAATGATCGAACGGAACCGGTTGACCCAGTGCGACATCGCTGGATAGGTCTGCAACGCAGCAACCGTTCCGCATTCAGGGCAGCGGGTAATCGCCATGCCGTAGTGTGGTTCTTTGGTAACGGTCTGCCCGAAGAGATTAAACCCGCACCCGATGCACGCGCGGTCGGCGCGGATCTCGTCTGGCATGTACGCATCCGTCTGAGTTGATTCTTGATCTGTCATAGTGAGTGTTCTCTGTAGTTAATCGCTTCGTTTAACGCTCTTAAGGCGTTTACGACGGAGTTTGCGGAACTTCCGATTCGGGGAACGGGACATAAAGGGCGAAAGAAATCTCGCGGGTAAAAACCCAATAAATGCGCACGCAATGACGAATGCAAACAGCAACGCACGCTGGATAAAATCGTTCGCTGACCATGTGTGATAACTAAAATCAAACCCGCCGATCTTCGACATCATCAATGTCAGACCCATGAAGATGTAATCGACCCAGGTAAAGAACACCCCAAAGATTATCAACGCTAAAAAGGGCACAATCGCATGCTTATGGCGATACACCAATCGGATCACGCACCCCGAACCGCACGCAAGCGCCGGGATCAGGATCGCAGTGGCCCACGCCCCAAACTGTCGGCCTGGATCGATCGATTGGAAGTTTGACGAGTCAAACTCTCGCCCCCACATCACCAACCCAAACATCAGAGCCCCGAGCCCGATCGAGAGCAAGACCTTGAATATCACCAGCCGGATTGATTGATGGAGCCGGCGGAAGTTCCGCCAGAACTGGATATCGGGATGCTGCGTCCGCACGCACGCCGCCTCGCATGACGGGCACACCACAACCCCGAGCCCGTAATGCGGGTCAGGGGCCGCACGGATCCGGGCCAGTTCAGTCAAACAGGATGGGCAAATGTGAGATCTTGGCACGCGTATCCCATTGTACGGGAAACAAGCAAATCAATTGCACTCTTGGTCTCTCCCAGCGATCCCGAGGCTCTTTCGGGCACCCAACCCCTTGACAATTCCATGCTTGTAGGCTTTGCTCTCCGTCCCGGTGAGGACCGGGATCAGTTCACGCATATTGCACAAGGATCTCAGATATGAATCTCATCACCCACCGTTTCGGTGCCCTCGCCATTGCCCTCACCCTCATCAGCGGCACAGCCGCCCTCGCCAGCGACCGCAGCGATGCATTTGCCCGCGTGGAAGCCGCCCAGCATGCACTTGCAGAGGCCCAAGCCGAGCTCGCCGCCGCCCAAGCAGAGGCAAGCCAGTACAGCACCGGTTCGGATTCCTCCAGCTCAACTAGCCGTTCAACCCAGCCGGAGAGTACCGAATCCGCCCCTGAGCCGGTCGTCAATGTGATCAAGATTCTCGATTGGAACGAGGGCTGGAAGTACAACTTCAGTGCCGGGATCTCGGGAGCATCTGGAAACAACGAGAACTTCTCAGGCCGGGTATCCCTCGGCGGCGAACGCCTCACCGAAACCATGGAAACCAAAGTCCGCGCCTCGTACCTCTATTCCACCTCCGAAGGACAGCGCTCCGCCTCCAGAGGCGAGCTCAACATCCACAACGACTGGCTCCTCGACGGCCCATGGCGGTACTTCGCCCAAGGCAAATACGAATACGAAGAGTTCCAAGCATGGCAGCACCGTGTCAGCGGAGCGGCGGGCTTCGGGTACGAGTTCATCAACAACGACAAAACCACTTTAATAGGTCGCGGCGGTGCCGGCGGTTCCTATGAGTTCGGATCCAACGCCGACGAGAAACTCGTCCCCGAAGGACTCCTCGGGCTCGAGTGGTCCCACAAGCTCTCGACCAGCACCACCCTCAAAGCTGCCACGACCTACTACCCAAGCTTCAACAACATGGGCGAGTTCCGCCTCAACTCCGGGATGGGCATCGAGATCGTCCTTGACGCCGAGACCGGCATGACCATGAACGCCGGCCTCGAACACCGCCACGACTCCGAATCAGGCACCGGCATTCGTCCAAACGATATCGATTATTACATGGGCGTCGGCTGGAAGTTCTAAACGAAATCAATCGGTGTATTTGATTGCTGTTGGCGGCTGGCATTGAAGGAGTTCGGTGCCGCATTCCGGGCACGGCGAGTTCTCTGGCAGGCCTGCTATCGGATACTCACAGTTCTGGCACACCGAATAGTCAATAGGCTTCCAATGCAATGGCCTTGGGCTCCACGACATCATCCAGCAATATGTTGGAAACATCAACAGATGCCAGATTCCAATACTGTGAGGTATCGCCGTCCAATCGCTCATCCCAGTCGAAAACATCTCCGCCGAAATGAACATGCCTGCATTACTGAGCACACCCACAATGGCAAAGAACAGGATCGTAATCGGCCTCCGGACCACCCATGCGACCACCAACCCCCAAAGGAATGAGCACACAAATGGCGAGCCAAAGGTTGCGATCATCATCACTCCTATGAACCCCCACACCGGGAATAAAATACAAACAACTGAAGCTGAAACCATCTTCCACTTCGGGGTACGAGACATGATCATCGCAGGAATAAATACAATCGCGTGGGCGACACCGAGAAAGAAAACCCATGGCCAATCCTCGAGGTACACCATCCCAGCGGCGAGCAAAATACCAACTACTGCACTCATCGCCGCAAAAACCGCCATCGCCTCCAAATTGCAATCAGCATTCGATCGAGAACTTCGTGGCACTGATTGAATTACTCCGTCACGCACCAACGACTCCCATCACGCTCAACCCTTCGGTATAGCGTGTCGCGTTCAACCGCTTCGTACCCCGCCTCGTTGATCGCCATGATCAGGTCCCGCTCGGTCGTCTCCTGGTGCGTGCCCTCCCCCACCGCCTTGGTAATGTCGTACCACACCACTGTCCCGTCAATATCGTCGGCCCCCGCTTCGAGCATCACCTGCGCCATGGACAGCGATTGCATGATCCAGAATGCCTTGACATGCGGGAAGTTGTCGAGCATCAACCTGGTAATTGCGAGCGTCCGCAGGTTCTCGACCCCAGCCGGACCGCTCAAATGTTCGAGTTCTGATCCATCAGGAAAGAACGGGAGCGGCGTAATCGTCTGGTAGTACCCACCCTTGCTGGACATCGCAGGTGTCGGCAAAATCGCGCCGTCCTTGTTGAGCGTGATGACCGGCGCCGTAATCTCGTCGGACTCCGGGACTCCATCGGCAATATATCCATCGGTGTCGCCCTCGTACCCCAACCGATGCAACGCCTGATCCTGCGACCTTCGCAGGATCTCCATATGACGCAATCGTTCTTCGCGTTTGTCCACATGCCCGTACAGCATCGTGCAGTTGGTATTCAGTCCGAGTTCATGAGCAACCAGATGCACATCGAGCCATTCGTGGGCGCCGATCTTGGTCTTGAATGCTTCTTTGTGGACTCGCTCATCGAAGACCTCCGCCCCGCCACCAGGCAGCGACCCGAGACCCGCTTCCATCAATCGCTCAAGCACCCAGCGCACACCACTCTTGATATCGTCCTTCTTGTACACCTTGGCAATACGCGCAAGATGAACGAGTTCCACAGCCGTGAACGCCTTGAGGTGCACATTGGGCGCGACCTCGGTGAGTGCTTTGAGCATGTCGGTGTAATACTCAAACGGCAGGTAGGGGCTCAACCCCCCAACGATGTGCATCTCCGTCGCACCGCTCTCAACCGCCTTGCGGCCCTCTTCTTTGATGTACTCGATATCCCGCGTGTATTCCCCGTCGTCGCCCTTCTTGCGGGCAAACTCGCAGAACTTGCACGACAAGGCGCAGATGTTGGAGTAGTTGAGGTGGCGGTTGATGTTGTAGTACGCGACTCCAGGGTGCATCCGGTCTCGGACCATCTTGGCCAGTTCGAGGACCGTCCAGATGTCCTTGGTTTCATACAACACATGCCCGTCATCGAGCGACAGCCGTTGCCCGTTGCGGACTTTTTCGGAGATCGGGATCAAGGCGGGATCTAGATTTGGAAGAACTGCTGTGGTCATTGGGGATTCTAGGTTTCCCCATTGGCCGTGATCTTCACTCTTCTCAACGGATGGGAGGGGTCAGTCGAGATTGAGAGTCTTGATCTGCTCGATCATGCCCCGGACAGCGTCACCGCGATGGGAGATCGCGTTCTTGGAGGCTGAATCCAGTTCGGCACTGGTCTGGATGAAATCTGGACCGACAAGGAATATCGGGTCGTACCCGAACCCATTGCCCCCGCGGGGTACAGAATCGCTTGGGGTCGCGTGCGGGTGGTCCACAGGCAATCCGATGCGTCCCTCAAACTTCCCTTCGCTGGTCGCGAGGACCGAGCCGTCGGCATCCGCAAGAACCATGACGCACACGAACCGTGCGGCGCGCTCCTCTGGTTCAAACTCATCGAGTTCAGCAAGAACACGATCGATATTGTGATCGTCACGCTGCTGCCTGCTCATGCCCGCGGCTTGCCCCTCGGTCTCGCCGTTGAACGCATAATGCGATGAGATCACCCCAGGACGACCACCGATCGCATCAACAACCAATCCCGAATCATCAGCAAGGCACGGCCGACCAGTCGCCTTGGCGTACGCGATCGCTTTGATCGTCGCGTTGTCCAAAAAAGTGTCCCCGTCTTCTACGGGTTCGGGGAACGAATCTTCGATGTCGCCCAGCCCGAGGATGTGGATACCCGTCCCTCCGAGAAGGGACCTGAGTTCTGCGACTTTGCCGGGGTTCTGCGTTGCTAGGACGATGGTGCTCATGGGTCATCATACGAACCCAAACCGGTCTATGCTCAAGGCATGAATCCAGACCGGACCGAGCTCGCCATCCAAGCCGCCAATGCTATAGAACAGGAAATGCCTGTCATCCACGCCCTCGTCGGATTCGACGGCTTTATCGACTCAATCATCCATGTCGTCAACCAACGCCATTCCATGGCCCCCGACGACTACGACCGGATCAAAACCATACCGGAGTTCGCTGCCCGCTGCGGAGCTGCCGCCAACAAGAGCGCGAATCTCGAAATGGTTGTGCAAGATGTCCGTTTCGGCGGGAACGGTCCGCTGCTCTCAAGCGCACTGGGATCGCTTGGAGCGTCGGTGACCTACATCGGAGCCGTCGCGCTCCAGGACGACTGGAACCGTGTCGATCCGATCTACAAACCATTCGTCAACCGCTGCGACCGCGTGATCCCGATCTGTCCCCCCGGACTCACAGATGCCCTCGAGTTCGAGGACGGCAAGATCATGCTTGGCAAGCCTGAGAATGTCCAGCGCGTCACTTGGGACCTTATCAAACAAACCCTCGGGCTTGAAACACTCATCGAGATGTTCGAGAAGGTCACACTAATCTCCGTCGTCAACTGGACCCTCGTCGCAGGCGTCGAGGGAATCTGGGAAGGGCTCTGCAAAGACATCTTCCCAAAGCTCTCCGCCAATCCATCCCGAAGAATGTTCCTTGATCTCTCCGACCCCGCTAAGCGGACCGATGCGGATATTGCCCGTGCGATGGGACTGATCCAGAATCTCCAAAGACATATCCCGGTAACCCTCGGTCTCAACCTTGCCGAGAGCGGGCGGATCGCCAAGGTGATCGGGATCGAGGTCTACGACGACGAGCACAACCAGACTCTGGCGGCAATGGTCCCCCAAGCCGCGACGCGCATCCGAGAGAAGTTGGGTTTGTCGTGCATCGTGATCCACCAGCACACCGGCGCGGGGGCCGCTGACGACCAAGGAGACTCTGGATGGTTCGCAGGCCCCTACACCCGCAAGCCACGGATCTCGACAGGAGCGGGCGATCACTTCGGCGGAGGCTTCAGCTTTGCGCAGAACGCCGGTCTGAATCTGGGCCAGTGCCTCGCGGCTGCCTGCGGGGTTGCGGGGGCGTATGTCCGTGATGCCCAATCTCCAAGCAAGGAGCGGCTCATCGAGTTCCTCCGAGACCTGCCCGCACCGGAATAAACAGCACTATCCGCCTACCGTCCCCCCATGGCTCCTAAAAAACCACAATCTTACCTCGCAGAGGCACAAGCACTCGAGCAATCCGGCGATATCCCCGGGGCGATCAAACTCTACAAAGGCTTCATCTCTAAGCACCGAACCCACCCCAACGCACTCAAGGTCCGCATCCGTACCGCGCAGCTCTGCGTCATGCAGGGGAATCACGACGATGCCATCAAGCTGATCGAACACTCCGGTGGAGCCGGGGAGAAGAACCTGCTGATGATGTACACACTCGCCCAAGCATGCGCATACGCGGGGCGATTGGAAGACGCCCACACGGCGCTCGAAGCCACACTCAAAATCGATCCCGATTACCCTCCCGCGATTGCGAGGCTAGCAACCGTCATGCAATACGAAGGACTCAAAGACGAGGCCCTCGCGATCATCAATGACGCGTACGCACGCGGGATCGACGCGTGGGATATCGACCACACACTGGGAGAACTCGCACCCAAATCCGGACGGGTCGACGAGGCCGCAGACAGGATCCAGCGCCGGCTCACCGATTCAAAGATCAAAGGGGCCGCACGGATCGAGCTTGAATACATGCTCTCCAGCTTGCTTGAACGCCAAAAGAAACATACCGAGGCCTGGGAGGCAGCCGCTCGGGGCAACGCTCTCAAAACCGATGGCGGCATGGGTGGCTACGCGATCAAAGGAGCCCAGAAGCTCAAAACAAATACCAGCGTCGACAAATACAAAGAACGCGTTCACAAAACCATGGAGATCTTCGATGTCGAGATGCTCAAGTCACTTGAACCGACCGATTCTGGTCCGGAGCAACGCTCGCAGATCGTGATGATCTCAGGCATGCCGCGTTCAGGCACCACACTGCTCGAACAAATTCTCTCCGCCCATCCCCAAGCCGAGAGCGCGGGGGAGGCACCGTTTCTTATTAAAGCGGCCGCCGATCTCAAGATGTACCCAAACCCTACGACACAATCACTCCAGAAGCTCTCAGTCAACAAACGATCCAAAGCCGCCGGACAGGTTCTACAGGAACTCCAAGCACTCTCTGAAAGCAACGATTATGTCGTTGACAAACATCCCAGCAATGACGAACACATCGGGCTGCTTGCAGCCATCGCACCAGATGCCAAGATGATCATCACCCGGCGTGACCCTCGCGATATCGCACTCTCGTGCTTCTTTCGAAACTTCGCTCTCGGTCACGGCTGGACCAACAACTTTGAATCCATCGTTGACATGATCGAGATCCGGCTCCAGATGCATGACCACTGGCTCAAGGTCATCCCAGAGGGTGCCCCCTGGCTCAAACTTTGTGTTGGTGACTACGAGCACATCGTCAAAGATCCCGAGAACCAGAGCCGGAAGCTCGTCGAGTTCGCCGGCCTCCCATGGGACGATGCGTGTTTAAACTTTTCGGATCGCAAAAGAATCGTCCCCACGCTCCAGCCACACCAAGCGGCACAAGGCGTGTATTCAGGCTCGGTCGCCAAGTGGGCACCGTATGCTGAGTGCATGGGCAAATCGCTCGATCGCCTCAACGCGATCTGCGAGCGCCACGGCTACCCGGTCTGAGTTCGGTAGTCTTAACTAGAAGCGGTCGGGCGGTTGAGATGCTCGATGGTTCCGTCTTCTTTTTCGATGAGGATGGTGTCAGCCTCGTCGATGAACAAGCCGTGATCGATCACACCTGGAATATCATTGAGTCCCATCGCCAGCTCAGGCAGGTCTTCGAGACCGTTGATCGTCGCATCGAGCACAAGATTTCCGTTGTCGGTTAGGAACAGACGCCCATCCATATCTTGGCGGATTACGCCGTTGATACCGATATGACGGAGTGCTTTGCGTGTGGAGGCTACGCCGTAAGCCATGATCGCGATCGGGAGAGGGCTGCTCGCGCCGACCTGTGCCTCGGCAACTTTCTTCTCGCCGACCATAAAGATGGTCCGCTTGGACGCCCAGCACAGGATCCGCTCGCGGGTCATTGCCCCGCGTGATCCTTTGAGCACCACCATCGACCGGTCCACCTCATCGGCACCGTCGATCAGCACATCGATCTCTTCGAGCATCGCAAAGTCAATAATTTTGAGCCCGAGTGATCTCCCCAGATCCTCGGCTCTTTCGGATGCCGCGACACAGTTGACATCGAGACCGTCATCGACCACCCGCTGAGCGAGTGCGTGGATACCGCGAGCCGCGGTCAGTCCTGCACCAAGCCCGACGGTCATGCCGGTGACGATCTCGGAGACGGCCGCGGTGGCCATGACATCGGCTGTTTGTTGATTACTCAAAGCGGATCCCTTGTGCAAGTGTAAGCTCATCACCATAGTTGATTGTACAGGTCTGGCGGCGCATGTACACCTTCCAAGCATCAGAACCTGACTCGCGTCCGCCACCGGTGTCTTTCTCGCCGCCGAATGCCCCACCAATCTCAGCACCAGAGGTCCCAAGATTAATATTGGCGATCCCGCAATCCGAACCGGCCCCTGTAGGAGCGAGGAATCGCTGGGCGGCGTTAGACGATCCGGTAAAGATCGCGCTGCTGAGCCCCTGAACCACGCTGTTCTGCATATCGATCGCTTCGTCAAGCGTCTTGTAAGTGAACACATACAAGATCGGAGCGAAGGTTTCTTCGTACGCCATCGGGAGTTCGTTGGAGGCGGGAGCCCTGATGATTGTTGGCTTGACAAAGTGCCCGCCGCTGAGTTCTCCGCTCAATTCAGCACGCTTACCGCCGGTCAGTAGGGTTCCACCCTGCTTGACAGCCTCACTGACCGCGTTCTCGTACTGCTGTACAGATGATTCATTAATCAACGGTCCCATCAGCACGGATTCATCCAGTGCATCACCGATCTTGACCGTTTCGTACGCCTTCACGAGCTTGGCCGTGAACGCGTCAGCGATGGACTCATGAATAATCAAACGCCGTGTTGAGGTACACCGCTGCCCCGCGGTCCCGACAGCCCCAAAAACCGTGGACTTGAGTGCCAGATCTAGATTCGCGTCAGGCTCGATGATCACCGCGTTGTTGCCGCCGAGTTCGAGCAGGCATTTGCCGAGCCGACCCGCAACAACCGCTCCGACTCGCCGACCCATCCGGCAAGAACCCGTTGCGCTGATGAGCGGATACCGCTTGTCAGCGATCATGGTCTCGCCAACCACATCATCGGTCCCGATGACGAGCTGGAAGATATTCTCAAACCCCATCTCCGCAGCGATCTTCTCGCCGATCATGCTCGTCGCGATCGCCGTCAGCGGCGCGAGAAGTGATGGTTTCCAGACGGTCGTGTCGCCAGCGATTGCCGCGAGCATCGCGTTCCAGCCCCAGACAGCGTTCGGGAAGTTGAACGCCGTAATCACGCCAACCGGTCCAAGCGGGAGCCATTGTTCTTTCATGGTGTGTTCAGGACGCTCAGATGGCATCGTGATCCCACACAACTGACGCGACATGCCCACTGCATAATCCGCGATATCAATCGTCTCCTGAACCTCACCGATCCCTTCCGCCTTGATCTTGCCCATCTCCAGCGACAACAACGAACCGAGATCTTCTAGTACCGTCCGGTACTCGGCACCGATGCGCCGGACTAGCTCTCCACGCAGTGGAGCAGGGACTTTCCGGAAAGTCTTGAATGCTGTGGCGGCTTTGGCGGTGGTTGCTTCGTAAGAAGCCGCATCATCGAGTTTGACGCCCGCGAGTGGTAATCCGGTCGATGGATTCCGTACGACGATGATACCGTCGGCTTCAGGGGTTTCGTTACCGGTGATATCCATCACCACGCGGGGGTGATCGGCCAGGCCGAGCTTGATGAGGAGTGGATGCGGGCTTGTTGTGGTGGTGTTTGTCATTGAATGAGGATACGCAGGAAAGCAACTCCAAGCACGAATCCCCGATCAAACAAGGCAGTTCCTCGAGCCGCCTGCATATGCTCGACTGTGACCGAACCAGACAACCCATCACCCCCATCACCCAAACGGCAACCGACACTGGCGATGCCCGTCGCGCATCTGCTGGCGCTGGCCCCGTTCAATGTCTGGCTCAGGATGCTCTACGGGCACCGGGTCCGCCCGCGCTACTGGTTCCGCCTCCTCGGGATCGGGTTCACGAGCCTGATCGGAACAATTTGGTCCTTGCCCGAGCGGGTCGTCTTCGGGCTCTGCTGGTTGGTGTTTAAAAAAGACCAGGAACGACTGGATCACCCGCCCGGGGTTCTGGTCATCGTGGGCTACTACCGCTCAGGCACTACCCACGCTCACAACCTCATCGCGTGCGATCCTGATATCGTCACGCCACGGTGGTATCAAGCATTGCTCGGGCAAGGATTTTGGATGAGCTGGGCAGTTACTCGGTTCTTGCTCGTCCCGTTCCTCGGCTCCTCGCGTCCCCAAGACGGCGTGGGCTTCGGACCGCTCTGGCCCGGCGAAGATGATTTTTCACTCGCGGGATGGGGTCATTGTTCAACACTCCCAGGACGCCTGATTTTCCCCAGCCGATGGGATCAATGGCGGAAGTGGAACACGCTCGAAGAATGCACCGAAGCAGAGTGCAAACACTGGCGCCGGACCCTCGCTCGCTTCGCATGGAAGATTACCCGCAAGCAACCAGACCGAATGTTGGTCCTCAAGACCCCAAGCCACGGCGCACACATCACCCAGTTAGTCAAAGTCTTTGGGAACCACGTCCGCTTTCTTCATGTGTCCCGAGATCCAACCAAGGTTATCGAATCCAACATCCGCATGCATGATGCCCTCTCTTCCCACCTGCTCGAAGACCCGCTCGATGCCACAACACTCCGCGCCCGGATCGTAGAAGAATATCTAGAGATCGAACACGCCACAATTGCACAGGCCCAATCGCTTGATGAGGGCCGCATAGCGTTCATTACCCATGAAAACCTCATCGCCGACCCTATTGGGCAACTCAGCACGAGCTTCGAATCACTCGGACTCGATCTCAGCGATGAACATCGAAGTTCCATCACCCGCTACCTCAACGATCTGGGCACCTACCAGCGTCCAGCACTCACCGACATCGATTTGGGCACCCCGAGCGAATCCGAACCCGAATCCATCCAGCAACTCCAGCTACTCCGCCCTACCCAGAACCGAGCCCAGACCGCATCACTCCCTGCACCCTCACACCCAATCCACATGGCCCGTACCGGGTCAGGGCTACTTGTCGCAGCGGGATCAGCCGTCGCGTGGGGGATGCTCTGGATTGGGCTCATCTGGCTTTTCAAACAATCCTTCCCAGACTATCGCCCTCGCCTCGACCAACTCGTCTGGATCGGAGGCTCAGTGATCGGGCTCCTCTCGATCCGGGCCGCTGGGGGAGGGTCCAAGCCGCTGGGCATCGCCGCGGCACTCCTGACACTCCTCGTCTTTGTCAGTGTCTCGTTCCCGATTACGGTCATCAACTGGCACTTCGCCCAAGGTGAATCACTTTCCAACTTCCTCTACCACAACAGCAAGGGCGCTCTCCACGGGCTGACCGCCCCGTCCTCGATCATCTACGCCGTCCTGGGCATGCTCACCGCATGGCGACACGCCTCAGAAACAGGCCCCAGAGCCCCGGGCACATAACCCCCTCACCCCCCATGACACCGTCAGATCGCGTAAGGTAGATCATGCTCAAACTCATGCTTGTATTTCTAGGTGGCGGGCTCGGATCAACTGCTCGATATGGAATCGGACAACTCATCGCCCGCTTCACGCCCACCGATCTAGAACCGAGACACTGGCTCGATCTCTATCCCCTCGCCACCATGCTCGTCAATCTCATCGGATGCGCCATCATCGGCGGTGCATGGGCGTGGGCCATCGCTCGCGGACAGCAATCCTCCCCCGCGATGATCTTCCTCATCGTCGGCATCCTCGGCGGGTTCACCACCTTCTCCTCCTTCGGATGGGAAACCATCGAACTCATCCAGAACCAACGCATCGGGATGGCAACCGTCTATGTCCTCATGTCAATCACGCTCGGGCTCCTCGGGGTTTTGGGTGGCTACACCATCGGAACAGCCGCATTCGCAACAGGAACCCCCTCATGATCGTCTACCTCATCCGCCATGGAGAAGCCGAGAATCAGTCAGAGTCAGGCAGAGATGCTGACCGCAATCTCACCGAGCTTGGACATCGGCAAGCCCAAGCGATCGCGATGTTTTTGACCGATCCAGATTCCGACACACCGGTCCGGGTCTTGGCATCGCCATACGCCAGAACACAACAGACCGCCTCAGCGATTTGGACCTCGCTAGATCATCCCAATCAATCTGAAGAACGCCTCGCTGCACACAAATCAGTCCCCGACATCCTCGAGGTCATCTCCGATACACCCGCCCCCATTCTTGCAGTGATCTCGCACAACCCCATCATCAGCCGCACCGCCGATGTCCTCACCGCCGGCCCCTCGGCCCCGAATCTCTACTCCATGCGCCCCGGACAACTCATCGCGCTCAAGATCGACCAATCCAACCCACTCGGCTCAGCCCAGCTCATCACCCAGTTTCGGCTCGGTGACTAAAGCTACTCGTCAGATTCGATCACTTGACCCCGGATCCATCGCTCGATCTTGGGTGTCTGCATCGGAAGAGCCGCGAATATCAGCTCGTGCCCGACCGGGTAAACCCATCTCTCAGGTCTGCCCAACGCTTCATAGAGCGCATCGCCGGTTGATGCGGGCACCGCTTTGTCGCTGCTGCCGTGGAGCATCAGAATGGGCACACCGAGCATCGACTCAGCAGTATGCAATGAATCGAGCTTCGACATAGAAAGATACAAATCGACGAGTTCTTTGATCTGCTTCTTCCCCGGCTTCTGGACCTCTGGCGCCTCTGAATCCGCATCAATATCCAGCGCATCGATCCACTTGGCGTAGTTGGACCGGGTATTGATCTCTAAAAAATTCCCCCCGCCCGCAACCATGACCCCTGCGCTGTACAGCGATGGATCAAACGAGTACACACTGGGAAGGATCATCGCCCCGCCCGACATCCCAAGAAGCACCGCGGGTTTCTGGGCGTTCTCTTGGAATCGCTCATGTACAAACCGCAACGCTGACGAGGCCGCGTACGCCGCCTCTGCGGTGCGCGTATCGAACATCTCGGCGATCTGCTTGGCAACCTGCGCCTCGCCCCCTTCCTCAAGGCCGTACTGGCTCCGCTGAGTAAACCGCGATGGGTGCGAGAGCATCCGCAGCACCGACCAACCCTTGGACCGCAGATACCGCTCCACCCCATCGATCACCGGCTCAGGAGTCCCGAACATACCGGGCATCAGCACAATCGTCCCAATCGACTCTTTCTCCCCGCGTGGAGATCGGTAGGTAAACCAGGTCCGCTCGAGTTCGACCTGCTCTTCGTACTCTTGGCCATTCTGGATGATCCCTGTCATCTGTGCGCTGATGAACTTGAAGAACAGTTCAGGCTCGCCGTCCTTGCTCTTTTTAGGCTCCTCATTGGCGACCGGCTGCTGATGCACAAATAAGTAACACCCAGGCCCCTCAGCCTGGAACTTGTATGGACGATCAATCCCCATCCCCTTCGCCAATCCCGAAGCATCGCTGTACTCCGTTTCCCCAACACGCAACCGATGAAACCGGGATAGGTGAGCCGGGGAGAGCTCAGAAACAGGATGGTCAAGCTCAATAATAACTCCGGTTTGAACCCCCGGTGCCATTGATCCGGTCCCCCACCGTGATGGCCAGACGGACTGCGTCGATGTTTCATCGAGCGGATTCGAGGCCGCATCGACGGACCTGGAAACCATCGCTTGGGAGACCACAGACCCAGGATGCACGCTTCGGCATCCAGAACTCACGCACATCAAAAGAACCAGCGGTATCAACTGCCACATAAATCTCATTGCATCACCTTCCATAACTGACCGACATCATACCGTAGATTGTGCATCCACCTGACCTATCGTCCAGCCAAGCCTATGAACACACCGACCGACCCCCAATCTGATTTCAACACCAACGCCAACCAGGACCAGGTCCCGGTTATTCGCTGCCTCCTCGGGGGTGTCCTCATGGGGCTGGCCAACCTCGTCCCTGGTATCTCCGGCGGCACTATGCTCGTCGCTTGCGGGATCTACACACGATTCATTGACGCTGTATCCGATCTGACGCGTCTCAAGTTCACACGGAACGATCTGCTCACCCTGGGGTGCGTGGTCGCGGGGGCCGTAGTCGCAATCGGTGGACTTGCATCGGTCATCCACTGGTCGCTGGTTAACCACCGCTGGGTCATGTTCTCGCTTTTCATCGGGCTCACGCTCGGGGGCGTTCCCATTCTCTATAAAATGGCTAAGCCGATCTCCCGCCGGGTTTGGATCGGTGTGATCGTCGGCGCAGTCATGATGGGGGGGCTGGTGTATCTCCAAGAATCCGGTGCCGATTCATCAGGACTTGATGGCCCGGTCGGTATGGTCATCGGCGGGGCCGCAGCCGCAAGCGCCATGATCCTCCCTGGAGTTTCGGGCGCGTTTCTCTTGCTCTTGCTGGGCATGTACGAAACAATCATCGGCGCAATCAAGGACACCATCAGTGCCCTCAAAGATGCGGATGTCTCGGGTGTCATGGATCAGATGTCCATCGTCATTCCCGTCGGGATCGGCGTCGTCCTCGGAGTCGTGGTCGTCAGCAATGTTCTTCGCTGGGTACTCCACAAATACGAACGGGTCACCCTCGGCGTGCTCCTCGGGCTCATCGTCGCCGCACCCGCCGGGCTGTACCCGTTCCGTGATGGCACCATGCCACAGATCGGCGACACGATCAAAGGCGAGCTGGTTACGATTGAAAATATCAAAGACATGCAAGCCAGCGACAACGCCAAGGACTGGGAACAAAGTGCTTTTGCACCAAACGCCGGTCAGATCACGGGATCACTCGGAATCATCGTGCTCGGATTCGGTGCTACCCTTGGCATCGCCCGCCTCGGTCGCGAGAAGTGAGCCCTCGCCCTTCCGCTTCCCCCATCCACCCATGTACGGCCTCTTAACCCGGTGGATCACAATCAACGCCACAACACCGGTGATCAGCATCAACAAAGAATACCCCTGCCCCCGCGTCATCGGTCCGAACTGTGACACACCCGCATCAGGAAGCCGAACAAGATCCATCGGGATTCGCCCGAGCGCATACACGATCCACATCCACGCCCCCAGCACCCCAACACGCCGAGGCTTGTAAGCGATCGCCCAGACCACGATAAACACCAGCAGCCCATCGAAAAACGCCTGCATCAACTGCGTCGGATACCGCGCCGAGATCAAAGGCTCAAGCTGAGCACGCAAGCCCTCATCTCCCTTTCGGATCAGATCCAGAACCCGCATGTACCCCAGCTCCCACGCATCCTCGCTGGGGAGCGTGTGCTGAGCAGATATCTGAATGATCTGAGCGATCTGCTCGTCAGTCTGAGGCAGCGTGTTGAGCGGGCGTTCAAGAATCTCTTGCGGGTACCGAACCCCGTACCAAGGCGAGCTCTTCCCCGGCAATGCTACAACCTTACCAAGCAGTTCGCCATTGACAAAGTTGGCCAGTCTCCCGAGCATCAATCCTAATGGAGCGACCATCGCGCACATGTCCATCACATGCATCGCTGGACACCCGCCGATCCGATTCCCCTGCTCGTCTTTGAAGCCTTTGCCGATCCACCAGCACGCGATCATCACCCCGAGGAACCCACCGTGCGAGGACATCCCGCCGTTGGTGAGCCGCAGTGCCCCCCACCATGGTGCCGACGCACTAAAATCAATCAACAATGCCGGGTCATAGAGCACGATGTATCCGAGCCGGCCACCGACAATCACCCCGCCAACCAGCAGCATCATCACATCGGCGATCCGGTCTTTGGGGATCGGTGTGACTCCCTTGCCCGCAAGCCAGCGGAGCAAGAAATACGCGATCGCAAAGGCCAGCAAATACGACACCCCGTACCAGCGGATACCAAAGTCTCCCGAGATCCGCCATACATACGGCGAAAGCGTATGAAACCACCCGCCCCCCGAAGCAGCATCTGCTAGCACAAGATTCATAGAACACTTTCAAGAATTTGAGCCGAGGGCTTGGGAGCCCGGATCCCGTAAAACCGCTCGGTGTTGTCATCGATCTGCTGGTGAAACTCTGAAAATGATATACCCCGGATCTTGGCGAGGAACTCAGCGGTGTACCGCGCATACCCAGGCATGCACGGACGCTTGCCACGCATGGGATCGGGCGACAAGAACGGTGCATCGGTCTCAACCATGATCCGATCACTCGGAACCAGCACAGCCGCTTCGGCAACCTCTTTAGCATTGGAATAGGTCACGACACCGGTAAAGGAGATGCTCGCACCAAAGTCCAAAACCATCCTCGCTTCATCGGGCGACCCCGTGAAACAATGGAACACAAACCGGTCCGCATCGAGCCTGCTCGATCGCAGTATCGGGATCAGATCCGCGAACGCCTTGCGGCAATGAATCACAATCGGTAGCTTCACCCCATCGTCCCAACAAGATTCAATAACCGCGAGTTGTTCTGCAAGCACCGAATGCTGGATGTCTTTGGGTGGGTCATCATAATGATTATCAAGCCCCAGTTCACCAAAGGCGACGCACTTGGGATCGCTCGCGTGTTCGCGGAGTACGTTCCAGTCGTGCGGGCCCTTATCTGAGTACAACGGATGCACCCCCACGCTGCACCACACATACTCATGCTCATGGGCGAGCCGAAGGGTGTCGAGCGAATCTATCGTCGTCGTGGCGATGCTGATCGCACCGGTCACGCCCAACGCGGCAGCCTCATCAAGCACCGAATCAATCCGCCCTGCGTAATCGGAAAAAGTAAGATGGCAATGTGTATCAATCACATTAGAATATAGGGCTTCAATCCCCTCAACACCCATCGCTTACCGATCAGCCAGTCAACAATACCATATGGACGGCTACACCCTTCCCAACCACCCACTACTCAAAGCACGCCCGATCGATGGGCACAAGGGCGCCTTCGGCACCGTCGGCATCATCGGGGGCGCAGCGGGCAACCCCGGCGGGCCAGAAGAACTGCGGCCACGGATGATCGGCGCCCCGGCACTCGTCGCGATGGGCGCAAGTGCCGCGGGATGCGGACTCGTTAAGATTGGAGCACCAGAGCCAATCTTGAGTTCAATCCTCACCCTCGCACCGATGGCGACAGGTTTCCCCATCGGAACCACGCCCAGCAACGAGCTTATCCAAGCCGATGCTCTATCAGTACTCGACCGACTCGCCTCAGAATCCGATGCCCTCGTCATCGGTCCGGGCCTGGGATCCGGAATAACGATCGAACAACTGGTCCAAAGCGCGGTGTCTATGAAAGAGCCGCACCGATGCCGAGCGCTGATCGTCGATGCCGATGCTATTAATTCGCTGTGCAAAGTTGATCGCCTCGAGGACCACCTTCAGGCTCCCATCATCTTGACCCCGCACCCCGGAGAAGCAAAGCGGCTGCTCAATGCCCTTGGCCTCGAAGGGTCTCCCAGCGGAACCTCAGACGAACGCGCCATTGTGTGTAACACACTTGCGAACGCACTCGGGTGCATAGTTGTGCTCAAAGGAATGGGCACCGTGGTATCTGATGGACGTCGCAGCTGGACATGCAAGCACGGGCACCCGTGCCTTGCTACTGGTGGCACAGGCGACCTCCTCGCGGGCATGATCGGATCACTCGCGGCACAGTGCTTTGATAATCCAGAAACAGACCTCTTTATCAGTACCTGTATCGCGGTCGATGCACACGCAAAGAGCGGGGAACTATGGGCCACACATATGAGTGCTGATTCCGGGCTTTACCCACAAAAACTTGGCGAATATATTACAAGCGCAATCCAACTGAAACGCCATCAAATCAGCACTAATCCCCCTTAAACCAATCTTTTTTGCTAAATTGCGATATCAGGACACAGATCTCCGTTGACACAATATTTTGCTTCTCAACACATTTTGCCTCGATCAACTTCGTCAAATTGACGAAACAAATTCTCACCAATACGACCCACAATATACGTGAGGATACCGGGCCAGATGGCATTGCAGAATAACCACAAACTGAACCCCGCAGTCGGTAATAGTTCTGCGAGCAAGGCCGGGATACCTCCGAACCGGAATAACACCGGCTTGTTGGTGCGTCTTTATTCGTGTCTTCGGGTTCGGTTTATAATCGCGATGGTCATTGTGCTGTTAGCGAGCCTGTACGGGCAGATCACGATCAATAAGAATCTTGCTGATGCTGAACGCGACATTGAAGCCCTGAACATCGTTGGGCATCAACGATCTTTAATCCAGATTATCGCGAAAGAAGCGTTCCGGATTGATGAAGTCTTGGAGGCCGGCCATTGGGAATCGATGGACGAACTCGCTGCCAAATCGCTCCAGGCCCAAATAGAAATTCGAGACGGTCAAGCCAAGGTCATCGAGTACCTGCACAGCCACCCGCACAGATTCAACGCGAACCATCACCTTCATGTTCACATCCGCAATCTACAACCCATGCTCGATTCCTATTTCGCAACTTCTGAAAGAGTCCTCCGGCTCACAAAGAATCAACAAACAACGGAACTCGCAGAACAACTCGATCAAATCATAGAAACAGAATCCGAAATTATTCTGAAACTTGAATCGTTTATGGATCATCTCACCCTGAGTTCAATCGACAAGAATCGGCACACCAGGTCAATCGGTTGGGCAATACTCTTGCTCACCGGAATCACGGGGGTCGCTACACTGTTTCTCGTTGTTGAGCCCGGGATCAGGAACTACCGCCGTGCATTGAATCAAGCTCAAATCTACGCTTCACGCGCCGAGCAATCCGAACAGCACCTTATTAGCCAACAGAGAGCAGCCGAACAGGCAGCGGTCGTTCTCAACACTGATCTTCATGGCACCATTACCAAGGTCAATGACAAAATGTGTGATATCACGGGGTATACACGCGAGGAGTTAATTGGGGCAAATCCCAGACTTATGAACTCCGGGTATCACCCGCCCGAGTTCTTTGATGAAATGTACGCGACAATCCAGCGTGGAGATACCTGGCGTGGTGAAATGTGCGATCGCCGGAAGGACGGAACCATGTTCTGGGCCGACACCACCATCGTCCCGATGCTGGATCACAATGGCAAAATATTCCAATACTACTCACTCAGAATCGATGTCACTCGTCAAAAAGAGGCGGAGCACGAGCTGCACACGATCCTCGATGTGTTGCCTTCAATCGTCATCTATAAAGATGAGAAGCACAATATCCTGAGGCTCAACAAAGAAGCGGCCGATTCTATCGGGCTCAGTCAGAACCAGATCCTTCATCGAAAATCCAGCGAGTTCCTCACCGGCGACGATCCAATATCGTCTTACGAAGACGACCTCGAAGTCTTAGTGGGCGGCGAAGCAAAGATGGGCGTCATCGACTCCTTCATCAGCCCGAACGGGCAGCACCGGACAATGCGCATCGACAAAATCCCCATGATTGATATCGGGGGCTACTTCAGTAGGCTCGTCACCATTGCCACCGACATCACCGAAATCGTTGAGATGGAACAACGACTCACCCTGGCCATCGACGCCGCGAAGGCCGGAGTATGGGACTGGGACATCTCCAGCGACACACTGCATACCAACGATCGATATTTCACGATGGTTGGGGACGAAGCCATCAGCAACCCAATCCGAGCAGACCACTACCACGCCCGCATTCACCCCGATGAGCGAACAGGATTCCTGAACTGCATCCAAACCGCAAAGGAATCGGGCCAGGGTTCTTTCGAATCTGAGTTCCGGATCTGTTGCATCGGCGAGAACGACCGCTGGATCAGGTGGACCGGCAAGGTAATCGAATCAAACCCTGACGGGACAGCAAAGCGAATCATCGGCCAGCACCTCGATATCGACCCCGCCAAACGCCTCGATCTTGCCATCCGCACAGCACTCGAGCTCAAATCCGGTATCGACGAAGAAGAAACTCTCACCAGACTGTGCTCAGCTCTTGCAGACGCAACCCAAACCTCCTTCGCGGGTGTCACACGCTTAGTCCAGAAAGACGGGAAACAATCCGCCGTCCTGATCGCTGGATCCAATAACGGACAACCCGTCAAGCCCTTCGAATACGAACTCCCCGGGACCCCATGCAACCAAGCAATAAATGACAACTTTTGTTTCTTCCCAGACGGAGTCGTTGAGCAGTTTCCCGATGACCACATGCTGGCCGAGATGCAGGCACGCGGATACGCCGGCCTCAAACTCACCAATAGCAAGGGTGAAGACATAGGTCTTCTGATAGTTGTTGATACCAAGCCATTGAACTCGCCGGTCGATCCCATGACCGCCCTCAAGCTCTTCGCCGCCCGTGTAACCGTCGAGCTTGAGCACAACGCCTCTCAAGAACGCCTGCGCGAAGCGGCTGAACTCGCTGAATCATTGAGCCGGTCCAAAAGCGACTTTCTTGCCAATATGAGTCATGAAATTCGCACCCCGATGACCGCGATCCTCGGCTTTGCAGACCTCCTAGAAGATGACGGCGATTCCAAGCTTGCCCCGAACAAACGACTCGAAGCGATCAACACAATCCAGAACAACGGCAACCACCTACTGACGATCATCAATGACATTCTCGATATTTCCAAAATCGAAGCCGGGAAGATGAAACTGGAACTGATCAAAATTGAACCTGCCGATCTCATACAGCAAGTCTCCTCGCTGATGAAAGAACGCGCTCATGGAAAAGGACTCGATTTCGAAATCGAGTTTGATACGCACATCCCCCAATTTATTACTACGGACCCGACCCGTCTGCGACAGATCCTGATCAATCTCATCGGGAACGCGATCAAGTTTACCGAAACAGGGACAATCACGGTCCGTTTTTCGCTGACCAACGATCAGAACCCAATGGTCAGCGTCGAAATCATCGACACCGGGATCGGGATGACCCCGGAACAGTGCAGCCACATCTTTGATGCATTCACCCAAGCAGACTCCTCGACATCCCGCAAGTTCGGTGGCACGGGGCTCGGACTCAATATTTCCGCATCCCTTGCTCGGATTCTCGGTGGAACCATCCGCGTATTCTCCGAACCTGAAATAGGCTCGCGATTCGTACTCACGATTGACCCGGGTGACATCTCAGACAGTAAGCTTGTTGATAACCATGACTACAAAGATTCTGTACCAGAAGCGATCCCAGTAGCCTCTCTGACCCCGACAGCGCGGCCGCTGAAGAACAGAAGGATTCTTCTTGTCGAGGATGGCCCGGACAATCAGAAACTCATCAGCTTCCATCTCAGAAAAGCCGGAGCAACTGTGGAGTTTGCGAACAATGGACAGGTCGCTGTTGACCTGCTCACTTCCACAGATTCCCCGAGCTTTGACCTTGTGATTATGGACATGCAAATGCCGATCCTCGATGGATACAGAGCAACAGCCGCACTCCGGAAGATCGGGTACACCACTCCAATCATCGCGCTGACCGCGCACGCGATGCAGGGCGATCGTCAGAAATGCCTCGATGCCGGATGCACCGCATATCAAACCAAACCGATCGACAAGATATTGTTGATTGCAGAATGCCTTGACCAGATTGTAAAAACTCAGCAAGGCAGCCTTCCCAAACGGGACGCTGCCTAGAGCTTGATTCTCCCATAGATCCATTGATTCTACTGATTCCCACCGGCTCAAAATAACGGATCGGGAGGGATTCGAACCCTCGAAACGGGTTTACCCCGTTTACCGGATTAGCAATCCGGCCCCTTCAGCCTCTCGGGCACCGATCCAAAGCAAGCTCACAACATACTTGCAGCCGGATAGCGTAGACCCCGGACCCCAATTGAACAAGGGATCCAAGCCATGCATTGGCCAGAATCCCTTGATCGGGTCCGTATTCATCAAGCACCCCGCTACCCACCGGCGGGGTGCCTAAATCATACGATTTATTGAACTCAATCACTCAGCACCGAGTGATTCACAAGATTTAGTCGGCACCATTGCTCCCGTTGTCGGTTTCGAGCATATTGCGGAGGTATTTGTTCTCGCGGCGGGTCGCCTCCAGATCAAACACAAGGTATTTGACGCTCAGGCGGAGGTGATCGAGCGAGTCCTGGAGCTCAGCGACGGTCTTCTTCATGCGATCATGACGGCCCTGGGTCTCTGCTGCCAGTTTGGCGAGCTTGGGACGCTGGTCCTCTGGGAGTGAATCGATCTGGCCGAGGAGAGTAGCGAGGCGTGTTTGGAATTCGTTTTCGGTCATGATGATCTGTCCTTTCAGCTTTGTGATTGTGCTGACAGTTGCGTCAGTGCCAATCCCAGTTGCACACGCCCGGCCAACAACCGCCGAGATCCCGTGCCAAACCGGCGAACGCAAAAAGCGTCCGAGAAAAATCCCATCCTGGGACCCGAGCAATCCGTTTTGATCATCCATGCCGATTCTGGGTCCAGATGCGTCCTTCGCCTCTGGTGGGATCATGGGTCCGGCTGTGCCGGATGATGCCCAGAATCAACGCGAGCGGTGGAGCCGCTGCAACGCTTGTTGCCCCGCGAGCGGGGCTGAATCCCGGATCTGCACCAACTCAACGGCTGGTACATCACGGGCTTCACGAACCATCTTACCAAGATGCTTCCAAAGAATCTTCTCGAAGAACCCAAAGAAATCTTCCAGCTCGTGACGCGTGAACTTCGTCAGCGGATCGCTGAGCCCGCTCTGCATGACCGCCCAATCGATCAATGGCCCGCCAGAATCGGTAAATCTGTACAAGCTCAGCGTCGCCTTGAGCCGCTGACCGGGGGTCGCAAATGGGTCTCGGGCGGCATCAGGAATTGTCGTCATGATCTGCATAACTTCTCGGACCGTTGCTTTGAGGATCGGGTTGGCCTCCCCCTGAGACTGTGCAAGGTTGGATTCCTTCTCGGGTACCGTCCCTACGCGGTCTCCCGCAGCTTCGATCTTTGCAAAGGCAGTGGAGACCGTTTTGAGCCCCGCGCGGTCGAACCGGATCACCAGCCGCTGGCATGGGACCCCCTCGTGATCGCCCATCGAGGAGGTCGAGACGATCCCTACCCCCCACTCTGGTTGACCCGCATGGACGACCCGGTCACCCATCTGGAATCGCTGAATTTCTGTCGAACTGTCTGTCGATCCGGTCGGTTTCACATGAGTTCCTTGGTTTGAAGCTTCAAATCGGGGTTCAGTCGGGATTAAGAATGGCGAATCGCCTCAAATGGTTGTCGCCCAACCGGTTGCAAAGGCCTAAACTCTCCCCTGCCACGCGTCACAGGCATGACCTGGCCAATCCCACCCGCAGGAATACCCTACGGCACCCCAAAGGATAGCAGATGATCGAAGCGTTGAAAAGTGAAGAAATCGTTGAGAAGGTTGGCGGCAAGTTCAAACTCTGTGCCCTGATCCAACGACGACTCCAGCAACTCCTCGACGGGGCACGCCCGCTCATCGCACGCGATGGACGGACCGACCTTGAACTCGTCATCGAAGAGATCATGCAAGACAAGATCACACTCGAGTATGTCGAGGACCAAGAAACCTCAAGCTCCGAAGATGCACCGGCCCCCGCCGAAGCACTACTTTAATCCAGCTTAAAAAACTCAGCCCAGAATATTTCACAATATGACCGAGAGTCACAGCCACCCTGATCTCAAGTCGGATTTCAAGAATCCAGAAGACTGGCTCAGCCCTCAGAATCTCTCCGCGATCTTTGGCCCCAAAGGGGATAGCAAAGAAGGCGCGAGAATCTTTATAGGCATCACCGGCGGCATCGCGGTCTACAAAGCCTGCACTGTCGTCTCGCGCCTCGCTCAAGCGGGCGCACAGGTCACCGTCGCGATGACCGAGAGTGCTACCCGCTTTGTCACCCCGCTGACATTCCAAGCGTTGTCGGGCAACCCAGTCTATACCTCGCCTTGGGAACACCTCGAATCTTCTGACCCCCAGCACATCTCGCTGGCCGACCGCTCAGACGCGGTCCTGATTGCCCCGTGCACTATGAACTCACTGGCCTCGATCGTCCACGGGCAGACCGACTCGGTCGTGACGCTCATCCTGAGCGCCATCAACCGCAAGACCACCCCCGTCCTGATCGCCCCTGCGATGAACGATGCGATGTGGACCCAGCCCGCCAATCAACGCAATATCGAGCTCGCCCAAGCCGACGGTAACATCATCGTCGGCCCCGGCGACGGCTGGCAGGCCTGCCGGCACGACGGGACCGGCCGAATGAGTGAGCCGGCCGATCTGATTCAAGCACTGGCGCTGTCCCTGCAGTAGCACCATGGCTCGTTTGAGTATTCTTTGAGAGCCGAGGCCTGCCGACTGTGTTGGCTGTGGTTCTGCAACGGCCTACACTCTCCGACTAGCCGTGGCTCAACCCCCATATTGGGCCTCACCGAGTATTGGAGCGGTGGCAGAGCGGTTGAATGCGCTGGATTCGAAATCCAGTATGGCCTTTTGGTCATCGGGGGTTCGAATCCCCCCTGCTCCGTTTACACTATGTGTATAAAAGCGAACCCCCGTAGACCTCGGCAAAAAGCCGTGTTTCCCCGGGGTTTCGCGCGTTTTGATCGTCTCTGGGATTCATGAGAGGGTTCATTATTGATGTGATTCGGCGATATGAGGGCGAGTGTCTCTGTGGGCGATTTTAGGGATGTCCTCATGCTGAAAAGTGCATTGAAACAGAGCGTCTCTGGGAGGTCTACTGGGGTTCGCATCCGTTATAGTCCGTTGAATTCTAAGGTATATGAAACGGCGTCCCTGATAAGGCGCCGTTTCGCCCGTTTTGGAGCGAGCTACGCGGTTCGACGCGTCTCCGGGATTTTCAACTCTGACCAGATCAGCGAACATGTGCCCATATTGCACCGAGTGTCTCTCGTGGCGATTTGAGGGATGTCCCCGAGCGTGTATTGATGATTTCCCTGTTCGAGTGACATAAACAGGGACTCTCAACAAAATCAGGGAGTTCAACAACGATCAACCTAGAGATGACCCTCAGTCATCGCATGGAAATGGCATTTTTTGGCGTGGTATGTCCGGATTTCCCTGCGCGAGCTAACAGGGAACGAGCAGGGAATCAGCCCGCCGATCGCACATTGTGCTGATCGCGTGTGGCCGCATTAATCCCAAGTTCAGCGGCTTGCCGATCCCAGTCGAGTTGCTTCGAGGCGATGAGTAGATCATCGAGTGTGATAGTGCTCGGGAGTGTTCCAGCAAGAGCCTGTCGCAGAACCACTGGGCCGAGTTGGGTCAGCGGGAGCAACTGCAAAATGCGCGATCGGGCGATGCCCTGCTCCTTGGCGAAGACGCGGATCTGGAGTCTGGACTTGATGAGCTCATCATGCCAGCGATAGGCGAGTCCGATGGCATCAACGATGTGCTGTCTCGGTTCGGGTGTGGATGGAATGATCAGGTCGTGTCCATCACGGCTCAGCAGTAATCGGCGACCATCGAGCTTTTTGATCTGGAGCTGAAGTTTCAGCTGGATGTGCTGGCCGCGGTCTTCGATTTCTGGTGTTCGTAAGCAGATCGGACGCGATGGCGCGTCCTTGGGCGGTGCACAAAATGCATGCTGTCGGAGTTGCTCGATCTTCTTTGGATCAAGTTGTAGCGATATGGAGTCAGGCGAGAGCGTGACCTCGTGGATGACCTTCCGGACCCAGCGGTCCCGGACCTCGGTGGACTGCTGGTCGAGATCGCTGTGATTGAGATGCCCGAGGACCAGCCCTCGGACAAGTTCATCAAGGTGCACCGCATTGATCGTCTTGATCGGGCAGTTCTTAAATCCGTGCTTAATCGCCTTCTGGCTAATGTAGTACCGCACGAGCCGCTTCTGGTTGGTCTCACTCTTCTTGGTCAGTGGCCGGTGCGTTGATGTCGGGCTCATCGCAAATCCATCGCTCGTGCGCAGCTTTCCCTTGAGCAGGTGCGGATGGGTCCAGCGGTGCAAACTCTTGCGGTCCTGCTTGTTCATGAGTTTCTGAGCGGTATCCCATGTATCCTGATCAATGATGGCTTCATGCAAGCCTGCGTAAATCTCGGTCTGATCGCCCCGGGTGTGTGTAATCTTGCCGATGTAGAGCCGATTGGTTAGTACGCTGTGGATGTATTTCTGAGAGAGCGGTTTCCCACCGTGAATAGTCCCTTTCTTGCTCGTCCATTGTTTCGTGGTGTGACCAGCTTCACTCAGCTCATTGGCTACAGCGACCGGGGATGACAGCTCAATGTACCGTTCAAAGATCGTGCGGACAAGATCCGCCTGCTCCGGGATGATGAAGAGCCCTTTTGTTTCTTCGCCGGATTGGAGCCGGTATCCGAGCGGCGGCTGTCCACCGACCCAGTAGCCCTTCTTCTTGGTCGCCGCGAGTTTGTCACGGATTCGCTCACCCGAGACCTCCCGCTCGAACTGCGCGAAGCTCAGGAGCATGTTGAGCGTCAACCGTCCCATCGAAGTCGTGGTGTTGAACTGCTGTGTTACTGACACAAACGAGACCTGCTTCTCATCAAACACCTCCATCATCCGAGCAAAGTCACTCAGCGAACGGCTCAGCCGATCGACCTTGTAGACCACGACGACATCAATACGCCCACGATCGATGTCATCGAGTAGCTGCTTTAACCCCGGTCGTTTCATGGTGCCACCAGAGAACCCGCCGTCGTTGTACTCATCTTCGACCAACCGCCAGCCTTCGTGTTTCTGGCTCTTGATGTAATCGATGCCCGCTTCACGCTGGGCATCGAGTGAGTTGAAGGCCATATCGAGCCCTTCCTCGTTGGACTTGCGGGTGTAGATCGCGCAGCGGATGGTCTTCATGGGGAGCTCCTTAGGATGCCTGTCTGAGTTTTTTGACGCCAAAGAATCGCGGTCCGGACCACCGTGCCCCGGTGATCTCGCGGGCGATCTCCGACAAGCTGGCATACTCGGTCTGTCGATAGCGGAATCGTTTGCTGTCTTCGAGGACCGTGACCTCGTGGTGGTGCCCGCGCCATGTCCGGACGAGGGTGGTGCCCTCTGGGAGTTGGAAGGGATCCCGCTGCTTCCGTTTTCCGGCGACGCTCTCATTGGATGCTGGTGTCGGAGCGTTACGGGTGGCGGCTTTGAGCAGGCGGCGTGTGTCGGCGTCGAGCCCGCCATGGGCCTGCTTCTGGAGATGCCACGAAAGGCCTCGGACGAGAGCCTGCTTGAAGTGCGGTGTATTGCCACGGATGCCGAGATTTGCCCATTCCTCGCGGAGCCCGGCTGGAGTCAGTTTGGTCAGGGTGTGGAGTTCAATGGTCATGTGAGTCTCGTAGTCAGGCCCCTGTCGCGGGCCCCGGGATCCGCGCACACCGATCGCGACGCTCGTACTGAGAGAGGGATCGCTGACCCGTGTGCTTGGGTTCCCGGGGCCAGCTTCGAGGAGCCGGTCGGGGTGCTGCGGGAATCTCCCGCGGTGACACATGTAGCCATGGATCGGGGGACAATGCAAGTCCAAATCCCTCGGATTCTCGACTGTTTCTGAGATTTCTGGCCGGTAGGCAGAATCCTGCGCCAATCTACGATGTCTGCCGGGACACTTGCCGGTATGCTTAGCGTACAACGGCACTCCTGGGCTCGTCGCCCGGAGCACACCGTCAGACGAAAGGAACACCGGACCACTTTCTTGGCCTCTCAGGAGGCCGACAAACCAATAGACGCGCGAGCGTCCGATGCTGCTCCACAGCAAACGACCAACCTGGGCTTCGGGTCACCGAAGCTCTTGAAAACATGGTTGCGGCATCTGGATCCGCGCCTCCGCAAGGGGGCGTCGGCCAGGTGCTATTCCGTGAACCCCTTGGTCGGGGTGCTGTGGGTGGCCGTGGTCCGGCGCCCTCTTTATATGTGGGTGATCTCTCCGGCAGGCATCGGTCCCTAGCCGTCCCAGATAGGAGATCACCATGTATATTGACAATTCTCGAAACGAAGCGACTCAGCATTCAAGCCAAACAAGAAGGTGTACCGCGTGTTGCTTATCCCTTGCCCTGCTGCTCACTGTAATGATGGGTGCTAGTTGTGCGAGTGTGCCATCTGCAGAAACATCGCCCCAGAGCGTCACTGTAAACAATCCAAACCAAACCGGTGGCCCGCGAGAACTGGTACGGAAGCTTCAGCACATCGGGGTCCCTGATTCACTCAACGGACGAGGATGGAGCCCATCAAAGTCAGGTGACGGCCGATGGATCGCGATCCTTGTGAAGGATTTCCCAATCGATCAGTTGGCGGAGAATGAAGTGTCCTGCTGGTTTGAGTCCACCAAAATGAACGAGATCCATCATCTCGAACTCAATGCTGAGATCTACCACCCGCGTTACTACAGGGACGAGGTTATGGACCTGTTCGAACGAGCTGTGCGCGAGGTATACCCAAACGCTCCACAATCCCTAATGCAAGCTATCCGGCGGAAGCGTGCGTGGTCAGCGGGCGGATGGGAGTTCAAGAAGATCGAGTACGACAACAGTTCCAATGGGTACCAGCTCATGCTGACTTGGAGCCAATGATCCGAAATGTGGCGATCATCGTGAGCACTACTCATCAAGCGATGAGTTGCTTGGCTGCTTTATTTTACTGTATTTTTCGCGCCATTGTTCTTCAGTCATTGGTGGAGGGAGACCTATCCTGAGATTGGTTCGTTCGCCGAATGCTCGTTCAAGCACAAAGTGCTCTTCAGGAACATTGGACATAAACATTTTGCTGCCAATACACTCTTCTTCAGTGGAATTGATTTCTGGTGCTAAGTGGAATGCTCCGCCCCGACCCTCCCCCTCACCCTTTGGGTAGGGTTCTTGTTGGTACTGGGACATAAACGGGCGGGCACTTATCCGCAACATGGTTTCGCGGAGTATGTCATAGTTCTCACGCGCGGGGTGCAGGGCTTCGCCCTTTTTTCGTGCGAGTCGCCCTCCAAGAGACTCGGGGAGCCACTCGTCTTGCATTGCGATCGCGGGCAGATTGAGCAGTTCCCATCCCTTTTGCTTGAGCAGGTGCCCGGTCAGGTCATCCTCGGCAAGCCGCTGCATAACCACGATGATCACACCGTCGTGTTTGCAGTTCAGACGCTGTTGGATGTTTTGATCAAACCAGTTGCAGATCTTCGAGCTCTTCTGAGGGTCATCCGCTTCGTGCGCCGATTGGGGATCATCGATAATGATCATGTTGGCTCCTCGTCCGGTTATTGATCCGGATGGTGTGAGCGCGTCTCGAAATCCGCCTTGGGCAAACTTCAGAGTGCCTGTTGATTCCTGCACACGGATATGCGGGAACAGCGACTTGTATCGAGGATGGGTCATCAGGTTCCGAGTCAGTTCGTGATGCTCGGTGGCCAGCCCTCTGTGGCCTGCAACGCACATGATTTTGGACTCCGGCTGCACGCCCAGCACCCACGCAGGGAATGCGACTGAAGTGCAGATCGACTTGAGCGATCTTGGAGGCATGTTGATGATGAGCCGCGTGGTTTCTCTGCGGTGACACCGCGAGAGTGCTTCACCAAGTACATCGATCGACCAGTTGTGCTGGTATTTGATATGCGGGTGCAGCACACCGAACGCAAACTGGAAGAACTTTCCGGGCTGATGCTGGTACATATGGCGAATCGCTTTGGTTTCTAGATTACCCATTTCCTGTCTCCTGTGTCTGTGTTGCATCTGTTGATTCGAACTGATTGATGAGCTGATAAAGCGCTTCGCGGTCAGCGTTGTTGGGTTGGAATCCCTCTACCGCATGATGTTTGACAATGAACGGCAGCACCATTTTCATGGCTCTTAGATCGCCTTTGAGTGCGTCGTTGACAAGAGTTTTGATGATCACCTCGCGTTTGGTGAGTGTCACCTGCAGCCCGCCCTCCGTAATCCGGAGGTCTTTACTCAGTTCCATATCGATGAGTTTGTCGAAGTCTTTGATCTTCTTGGGGCGTCCGTTTGGGTTGCCGGACTGACCGGGTTGCCACTGGCTGCCTTTGGGTGGTTTCTGGAATCCGACTTCGTACTCGGGTTGATCAGTCATTGGACGCCTCCTCAATGATGTTCTTATTGGCACGTATCTTGGCGAGCTCGGTGTATGTCTTTCCTGTCTGCTCATGGATGGCTTCTTGCCCGGTCCATTGCTGCCAGCGGGTGATCGCGACATCGACATAGCGAGGAGCGAGCTCGATCCCAGCACACACGCGTTTGGATTTTTCGCACGCGATGAGGGTTGAGCCGCTGCCCAGGAATGGGTCCAAGACGATCTCGCCCCGTCGAGAACAATCGAGGATGGCCTCTTCAATGAGCCGTACGGGCTTGATCGTTGGGTGGAGCTTGAGCACTTCTCGTGACTCGGGATCACCCTCGGTGGCATCGAGCGAACGTGCAGAGGGGAAGCTCCAGACGTTGCTTCGCGTGCGGCCGTGTTCACCGAGCCCAAAGTTGTTCCGATGACGATCCGTACCGTGCTTGAACACAAAGACCAGCTCGTGCTGGCTGCGGTAGAACGTGCCCATCCCGGGGCGTTCTTTCACCCAGATGCAGAGATTTTTGAGCTCGGTGTAGTGGGTGTTGCCAGCCGTCAGCATTTCGGTAGCGTGCCGCCAATCCATGAAGTGGTAGTGGATCGATCCGGGCTGGCTCACCTTGCAGAGTTGCTCCATGACCGAACCGAGGAACGCCGTAAACTCTGCAGGAGACATCTCACCTGAACCCATCACGAAATCACCATGCTCACCGGCACAGACCTGCCCGATGGCTTTGGCGGGTAAGTTGTACGGCGGATCAGTGAAGACCATCGCGGCCTGCTGATCGCCGAGCAACCGTCGGTATGAAGTCGGATCGGTACAGTCGCCGCATAGTACCCGATGGGGCTGCGTGCCATCACCGAGGATCCAGAGGTCACCGGGTCGAGTAACGGGGGTGATGGCTTGATCGTCGGGAAGGTCGTCTGCGTCATCGTGGTCTGCGATTCCATCTCCGGCAAGCGAGTTCTCAATCCCCAAGATCCGCTGCTCGATCTCGCCATAGTCGAAGCCGATGCATTCGATGTCGAAGCTGAGGTCCAGATCAGACAAGACCTTGAGGTGCTCACCGAGAAGCTGGTCATCCCAGGTGCTGATCTCGGTTAGCCTGTTGTCGGCGATCATCAGGGCGCGGATCTGCGCGTCGTCTAGATCTGTCACCCGGATCGCGGGGATCAGGGTCATCTTGAGGAGCTTGCTCGCCTCCACGCGTGCATGGCCGCAAATCAATCGAGAATCCTGATCGATGATCACGGGCATCCGGAAGCCAAAGGCTTCGATGCTCTGGGCGATTTGGCGGACCTGCTTTTTAGAATGCTGGCGTGGATTACTTGGGTGGGTGGTTATGTTGGTGAGCTTTATGTGCTCAATGATGAGTTTGGTGTTCACAGTGAACTCCTTGGTCAGGGCGACGACATGAAGGCGCAGCCGCAGGGACAAAGCGACCCGAGAATGCACAAGCGGAAATGGAAAACAACACCACAACACGCCGGGCATACCGGTAGAACAAGATTAATTTCTTGGTTATTGTCGCCCGAGCCCCGACGTCAGAGACCATACTCCGAGGTCTGCTGGATTGAATCAATCGCACCAGCGGGAACCTGCCCGGACCATACCAGGCTACGGCCTAACTGCGCATGCAGCCAGCCGCGGCTGGGCAAACCACCTGCTCCCGAGCACGTCGACCATGTCGGGTGCGTTAGGAGGGGATGGATTGCCTAACAAACTGTAGCACAAAAAGAGTGAAGTCAAGAGCAAATGTAGTTGGAAGTGAGTTAATTTATGTGTATGTAGTGCTCGGGCATGAGTTAGCTACTCGGCTTCGATGATTGATCCATCAGGATCCTGGAGCAGGAAAAAACTCATCGGCGAAAGGGATTTACTGTGAACCTCGGGGCGCGGATAGGGTTTTTGAATCTATGGGAGCTTTGGAATTCCGAAAATTGAAGGCTCAGAACAAAAGGCTGTCCGCCGCATCTAGATGCACATTCCGCGAGGTTTCTGCACAAATCACGGTGATTCTAGAGAGATTGAGTTCCAAATGTTTAAACACACTCCGTCAGGGCAACAGCGATTCGAGATGCGTTTCAGCGTGCCCAACACGGTTCTGTAACAATGCATCCCATTGATCAAGGCATCTGTTCGCTAATTTTTGATCTGCATCCTTCGTTGCCGCGTTATACAATTGAAGCAGTAGCAATGAGAATTTGCGCCCCGATGCCCCAGTTCTATTATTCACATTCCGAGCCTCATCGGCGAGCGGGCCTGCAAGTTTATCTGCTATTTCTAGTATGACATCCTGATACTTGGTAAGATTGACTGCCTCATGAGACAATGGCCATATCAGGCTGTCCGGGGCATCTGCGAACGCCTTAGATCGTATGTGGGCACGAGCGAGACGAACCCCTACATCCCCTTCAAGTACATGGTCTTGGCGGAATATACTTGCGGCAGCTGTTCGAACCTTAAGATCAGGATCATCGAACAATGCAGTTAGCGATTGTACTACTCTATGCGAGCGAGAATCCTTGTCAGATACAAGGTTACAAAGTGTTTTGGCGATCGCCTGTCGTAGATCAACCGATCCACGCCAGCAGCGTTTGAAATCTCGCTTTGATGATCCAAACTGAAACCGTTCCGCTGTGATCCAATGGGCACCCCGCTTCGCTGTATTGCTATATGTCGAGCAGCTCATGCGAGAGAATAATGAAGGAAAAGGGCTCGAAGCTCTCCACTTGCGCAATGCCCAGAACCGTTTGATTCGGTGCCAGCCGCGTGCATGCTGGATCGAGAGCTTCTCGCCGCGACTGTGCCATCTTACATATTGAATCATGTTGTTCAAATGGTGGCCAGCAAGAACTCGATCATCCTTATGTGTCACAACAGATTGTAAAAGCGCAATCCCGGCATCACGATCGACAGTGTAAACGCCCATGGCGGTATGAGCAGCTGCGATTCGAACAGCGGGATGGTTATCTGAAGCTAATACTATTGCAATTGGTAGTACCCTTGCGCTGCGTTTTTTGTCGTTCCAAGCCAGAGCGGCTAGCGTTGACGCCGCGGAGCCGCGAACACAGTTCATACTTGTGCTTTCAACATCAGGTCCCGTATCCTCACCTAAGCGGCTGGGCACGGAATACTCCGTATCTTTGGGGTCCTCGTGGGACGCAGCTTTCTCTATCAGTTGCCAGGCACTGTCTGGCCAATCAACATGGGGGTGATGCTCAATTGCACGGCAGGCATTGATTAGGGTCATCCGATCATCTATGGCAAGGGTTCGCTGTAGTATCAGATCCAAATCGGTTACACTGCAACTTATCAAATCAGTATCCTTGTCAGCGAGCGCACCCCAGAGCCCTGTGACGAAGATGTTGGGTACATTTTCTGGAAACTTCAGCGCGATCTTGAGGCATCTGCTTGGTTGTTTTTTGGCCAGCGTCCCAAAGTCACTGGAAAAATGCCTAGGGGATGACTCGGAAATCTCATCCGGCCCGATCTGTTTCCACTTCCGTGGCTTTGGCCCGTAATCCGTAGTCGCGATCTTGACCCATTGAGTATCAGACACAAGCTCGATACGATCCTGGGGTATTGGAGAACGGACTGTACCCCCAACCGAATCGTTGTGCGTTTCAATAATTGCCGGACCTCCGAACTTTGCATCCCATGAATGGAGCCGTTCAACAACACGATCGGATCGACGGCTCTCCGGAATAGCTCCGAGCAGTAAGTGCTGGGTTCGGCCTAAAGGGTTGACGATTGGCTTGTAGACTCCTGCTACATTCATGCCCCAGTATCCATTTGGAAACTCGTGCTCTAGAAGGTAGCGATATTGATCTTTCTCCTCCTTGGGATAGCAAGACAGCAAGACGGATTCAAGTTCAATGAGAGTTTCACCTGAGCAACTCGGAGCAAATTGACGAATGATGTTCTCAGCCAACTGCCTGGGGTCTTGATCTATATCCACTTTCATCCGGAAGCAGGATTGGTTATTGGTCAGCCAGCGAATCGCGATATCCGCCGTACCAGCAGCGCTCCGAGCCAGCCCTTCTGCGATGCAACTCTCTATAGCAAGAGAGGCATACTTGCCACATGAATCTAGATACGCTTTGAGCGAGTTTGAATCTTTCTTAGCTAGTTCCGATATGGCGTGGGTGGCAAAAGTGCACACGCCGTCGAGCAGGTCCCTCTGGTCTGTACGCAATCTATAACTCTTAACAAAACCATTATCTCGATTGCCCTGAGATCGATCCAACATCTCGACTCGCTCACATAGCCGAATCAATCTTGTCAAGATCACCAAGCTTGATTGAGGATGATCAGAGATGGCTTTGGCTATCTTCTTATCAACAGCAACTTCAGACAAGATTTCGATGTGATCATCGGAATCGGACTCAGCGGCGTGGAGAATCTTGCGAAGCATCCCACGCACCATGCAATCCACGAATGAAACAACACGAATAGGGTCGCGATCAGCAAGCCTGTCGAGGAACACACTCTCCGATGTCCATTTGCCCAACCGGATTTGAGCGTCTCTCAACTGTGCTATTGCTGGAGAATCCTCAGATGGGTCCGACCAACCGAGTGCTATTCCAATCTGTTTAATGCCGTTCTCGGTGACGAGCAAAGGAGCAAGCACATCATCAACTTCTGACGGGCAGGTCGGCATGAGCCTCAGAATGGTTCTAAGCCAAAGAAGTTGTTCATTCTCTGATGAATCGGCCAAGCGCTTAGACCAAAACTCTTGGGCATGAAGAGCTTTGAACCAACCTGCAGACTGCCAAAGTACAAGCTTATGAGCATGCTCATTCCATTCAACATCATCAAGCATTTCTTCAATGAGAGCGATGCACATTGGTGTAACAGGCGTTGCTTCACGGAGAACACCAAGCACAATCTGCTTCACATGAAAACGGATACCAGAATCAGAGATGAGCAGTCGGTAAGTGTTTGCGGCAATCTCCGGGTTCTCATCGCCAAGCAAGAAGAGTAGCTGACGGATCTGATCTCTGCGTTCTAATAACTGATCGCTTTTTATCCAAGAGACAATGCCGGAGGGATCTCCGCCCGAGGCCGTGTGAGCAGATCGAGCAACGAGAAAATCGTAGTAGCACTGGTGTGGGAACTCGATAACGCTGCCCGATCGGGTAAATATACCTACCCCGCAGCAAGCATTGAGTGCCGCCTGGAAAGCATCAAATACGCTAGCTGGTACTGTTGAACGCCCAGTCTCTGCTATTCTGGTTCGAGCGATCTCAAGGGCACTACTGATCTCTGGATCTGAAACACTGTAATCACGCCGTGCTTCTGCACGCAGCGTGCGAAACAACTCATCGAGTAATTGTGTCTGAGTTGCAAAGTCGCGCCGATCAACATCTCGCTTTACGAGCTTATGCCAAACATCGAGCGTGGCAGGATGCAGCAGAAGTTGTTGAAGCCTCGCAGGAAGACTCTGGTAGTTGATGTCGACATCTTGCAGAATCGGTTGGATTTCCAATTCTTCGTAGTTGCTAACTTGAAAGGAACGAATAGCGTTTGCGTTATTTCGCTTGATAATCTCTTTCCATTGCCTGATGTTTGGATCGTTATCAAAGTCGAATGTTCTGCATGCAACGACGACAGTGGTATTGACATCCGAGATGGCCTGCTCCAACAACTTGGTGCAAATAGCCCAAACGGCAGCTGAACTGCTGGTTGTGAATCGGAGTGCATCCAACTGATCGATTAGTAGTACAGCATGCTTATCTGCGGCGATGGCCCTGATCGCAGCAGCGGGGGTTGCTTTCAGTTGAAGATTCTCCCCGTATTGCAAGACGCTGCCGATCGGCGGGTGTGTGCTCAAGGACAATGGGAGTACAGTCACATTTTGTTCAATTAACTCTTCGACAACCTGAAGAAGAACACCAGATTTGCCAATACCCTGTTTACCATGAATGAACACGATTCGCGGCCCGTTCGCATCTGCTGCGGCAGAAGCTATTTCATGAGCCAGCGGGCGTGAAATCTGCATATATGCCGTAAGACGGGATTTCATCGAGCTGATGAAAGTACTTTGCAGATCATGGAGCGCTGTGGGGAGCGAGGGATCCCGAGCTAGGTCACGGGGCTGAAATCCTTTGTTATCAAGATGCTTGAGAAGCATGTCTGCCGTGACCGGCTTCTTCAGGTTCATTTCAAGATATGCCGCTAATGTCGCAATGATCGTACTTGGGTCACCCGTGAGACAGAGTTGCGCAAGCATATCAAGGCGCTGAGCTTCTCCATCACCCCGATCGAGGACCCGAAACGACATGGAACTGAGCCAGCGAATAGCCTTGATTTCGTCGAGGTCATTTCCTTTAGTCAATCCCCAATAGGACAGCAGTTGATCAAAGCATGCTCGACGCTTAGCAGGCTTATCAACCTGGTTCCGGATGAACTCCAACTCCGATACTTCACGCCGGGTGAGTTGATCGCATATGTCCTTGAGGTAAGGAACAGGGTCCGATGAGATGAATGTGAATCGATTAGGAGGTGAGTTGTCAACGATATGTGCGGCAGCTGACAATACACCTCTCTGATTCAGTACTGCTGGAGTCCACTTCGCATCAGCTTTATTCTGTCGCTTCAGCTGAACATGCTCTTTACCTCCATCTGTCAGAACGAGCTCTACATCAGCACCGTCGAGATCACCTGAAGCTGGTTCCCAGCGGAGTTGGGCGATTCGGCCTCTTATCAAATGCAATAACTGCTCTACGGCATATTGCCGCTCATAAATGTTTCCGAGCTTCGCAGCAATGGCTCCATATTCTACTGACATCGGAATCGTAATCCTTCTTCATCTGGCATACTTCTATAGTACAAAATCTTCAAGATTGGAAAGCGGTGGGCTAGCAGATAATGACACCTTCCTCTACTCGGTCTAGCGTATCCGAGCTTTACGTAACCGCTTCGTAAGGGACGGTGGTGGCAGCTTGGGTTCGGGTGCAGCCTACTCCGTTATTGCGCAGTGTCACGTTCAGTCTTTCTAAGGCGGCGAGTAGATCGACTGGTATGTCATTGGATACGCTGCACTCGTTCTGAAAGTTGACGATGTTTGCCGTAAGCAGGGCTGTCGGAGGAACTGCTTGACCCTTGTTGAGCCCGTTCCAGCGGGCGTATTCGAGTATCAGTTTCCTGCGAACGGATTGAGCAATGCGAGGTCGTGTAGGCGGGGATTTTAAAATTGCACGCGCACGGGCGACGATTCGCGACAACTTTCTATCCGCAGCTTGTCCATTCGATATGGATACATCATTTCGCCAGAAGCCTGAACCTTTGATCCAAACTCCGTACTCGGCTATGTGACTGGCAAGCTCAGAGCTAAGCCATCGCGGATCTTCCAGTTGCTCTCGCGAGACAGATACCACATCGATGCGAGTTGATAGGCATCTCAGTGAGCTGCCAACCAGTAACACGTCAAGATCGGATGATTCCGTGGAGCAACCTCCTGCTTGTGAGCCAAATACGACAACTTCATCGCAATCAGCAATCGTCCGATCCGGGTTAAGCCCCATGATCTTAAGCTCTCGAATAAGTGAGCTATGTAATGTCCTAGTCAAAATCGAGCACCTCCGTACTTTCCACAGGCGCATTACTTAGTGCGTCCAGTAGTAGCTCGGTGAGGCAATCTATAGCAGACTCGATTTCCCCGTATGTGGGTATATCGTCGTATGACCATTCGCTCATTATGGAAATGTACTCCGTCGCGGCGTCAACGGCTTCTTTCTGGCCTTCAAGACCTCCCGTGAGTTCCTCAACAATCTCCGGCAACGTAGCTTCCGGTTTGTCAAAAATCTCCTGCATGGAGTCAACGAACTCATCAACGCGCATCTCCAATGAGAAAACATCGTCATCATCACTGATTTCTGTGGGGTGACCAATATCTTTGAGATGCTGCTGGATTTCAGATTCAAGTTTTTCGCTAATAGGCATTGGGTCATCACCTCTCGGTGTCAGTTTTGGCGGCGGGGAATCGGCGGTTGTGGTCTCGCTATGGTGTGATACGTTGTTTGGCGTGGTGGCGGCCGGGTTACCATTGGACGCAAGAGGCGATGGTACGAATGCTCCCAAAATGATTACCAGCCCGATCATAACTCCGAAGAGCCAGGTTGATGAGTTTCGACACATGTATCGCAGCAGAGAGGTAAGTCGCCCCTTGCGAGTGCGTGATAGTCGGCTTCTTCGAGCAACTTGCGGAAGAGCTGTCTGTGGAATGCCCCGTGGGGCATATCGCCGGAATAGGTGCTCGATCTGATCACATCGTGCCCCATATTGGCTTCCGCGTAGAGATTGCTCATGCTCCAATAGCCACATGAGCAGGGAGACTGGAAGCAGTAGTAATATTGTATGTAGCGAGGTTCCGGAGGCGATGATGCTGCCGATACCTGCAACAACGATTGTCATGAACCATCCACGGATCTGGAATTTAAAGGCACCAATCTTGTCAATCTTGCCTTGTAACAAGACGTACTCATCCCACAGTGCTCTGTAGTGGCCAGTGTCAATCTGATTGCTCGGGGCTTCAGCCATCGTCTACCTCTATCAGATTATATCGAGTTCGACGGAACAGTATGTCATTCACAACCATTAGTTTCACGAATTGGTCGCCGTCCATTAACGCCACGGGGATCGCATCTGGCGGCACAGCACCAAGCTGGCGATCTGGCTCAAATCTGAGCCTAAAAATATCCAATTGCCCGACCCCCTAGTTAGACTCCTGGCGGCAATCTAGATTCGTGGGTACTATCCGCTCTTTTAAGTGTTTCGATATACGCCTACACGTCCTGAAACGACCATCCGAGAGCTTCCATCTCAGTTTTGTGCTCTACGGAGATGTGGTCGTGACAGATCGCTAGACACACCAATCGCCGCGGCCTTGTCATCGCAACATGTATACGCTTTACGTGCTCCTGCAGTCTCTTTTGCCGCGATCTGGCGGCAGTCGGACGCACCCCGCGCAGGAACCCCGCCTCAATAACTTTCTTCAGATCATGCTCATAAGAGAATGTCGTTAACACCAACACTGCTTCGAGCGTCTCCCCCTTCACACTGTGAATCGTCGCAATCTCAAGTTCTATGTCCCCTTGCGGTGTAGGCACTTTGATGATGCCGCCAGGATTGACAGCGCCACCATCTTGCGCCGGCTCCTCTGCTTCGCCACCATCACCAGCCGTTGCACAGAAGTCCTGTACCTGCTGATTCCATTCGTCTGAATGAATGCTGCCTAATGATGACAGCAGATCACTCGAAAACCCTGGCATTCCATCGTTCCAGTCCGCCAATCCGCCGCTTAAAAGGCGACTAAAGACGCGTAAGCAATTCGGGCTGTACTGGTGGTCATTGTCGCGGAGCACCCGAAGTAAACGGCGAGACGAGTACGCACGTCCATCGTGCTGTAGTCCCTGTAAATCTAGAATCCGGCACACAGCTAGAAGCAATCGATCACTCGCTTGCTGTGTCCCTCCGCTCGATCTTACATCAGTAAGTGCCAAGGAGATGTACTCCCCAAGCGAAGCCAAAACCATGGATGCATGCCGAGCAAGCGTTACCTCCGGATGGCAATAATCCGCAAGAATTCCAGGCACACGCTCTGGTATTGAGTCTCCCTCTCGCCTAAAGCCAATTGCTTTGACTTCGCGCCAGGTCAGGTCTGTCCCCAGCTCAGCTGCAACGTGATGAGCAAACGCAGGAATGACTCTTGTCATACGGTCAGGTGCAACAAGAAAGACAGTGTGAGCATGATCTGTCACATCGTTGTTCCCCTGCATCGCCTCTACATCGCCGTTACAGACGTTTTCTGCCAGACGTGCAATAGATGGACTGATCCGTTTCGAGGAGGTCATCGAGAGGTGATTGTCACGAGGAAATGCAGTGCCTGCTTCATCAGGTACTGCGCCACGATAGATCGCTTGTCGATCGTCGCCAAATCGCTGTACAACGGACCGTCCGCCAAAGACCAACTCGACTATTGCATCCTGCCGACTATCCGTGTCTTGTGTTTCATCGATCAATACGCACAAGAATCTCTTTGCGAGCGCGCGCACGATACATTCATGTTTCTGGGCATACCAATGCCCGATGGAAATCATGTCGTCATACCGGCAGACTCCTTGCCGAAACAAGAGCTCCTTTAGCTGAATCAAATCCCGCGTTGTCTGGCTAGTTGAAGATGGAATCCTTGACCTGCCCCCCAAAAACTAGTCCATTTCTTATGCGAGTATTCTCGTAGAATGGGCGTATTTGGAAGGCAGGAAATCATGGCTAGGAAACGGCATTCAGCAGAGCAGATCATCAACAAACTTAGAGAGGCGGAGGTGCATCTCGGGCAAGGGATGAGCGTCCCCGAGGTCTCACGCAAGCTCAGCGTCACCGAGCAGACTTACTACCGCTGGCGAAAAGAGTATGGCGGACTCAAAACCGACCAAGCCCGCAAACTCAAAGACCTCGAAAAGGAGAACGCCCGGCTCAAGAAACTCGTCGCTGATCTCAGTCTCGACAAAGCCATGCTTCAGGAAGTCGCTTCGGGAAACTTCTAAGCCCGCACCGGAAGCGAGAGGCGGTCGAGGTGATCCTTGATTGCTTTGAAGTCTCCGAGCGGCGGGCGTGCAAACTCTTGAAACAACCACGAGCATCACAGCGGTATCTACCAAATGTGCGAGACGATGAACTGCCATTGACGCAGCGGATTATCGAGCTTGCATGCATGTACGGGCGATATGGCTATCGCCGAATCGCTGCGATGCTCCGGCTTGAAGGCTGGCGAGTCAATCACAAGCGGGTCGAACGGATTTGGAAGAAGGAAGGGCTCAAAGTGCCAAAGAAACAGCCAAAGAGAGGTCGATTGTGGTTTAACGATGGGTCGTGTGTCCGGCTTCGAGCCGAGCATAAGGATCATGTCTGGAGCTATGACTTCGTGCAAGCCAGGACGCATGACGGCCGGAGCTTCCGGATGCTGACGGTGATCGATGAACATACGAGGGAGTGCCTTGCGATTGATGTGGCGAGAAATCTCCGCAACGGCGATGTGCTTGAGCGGCTCGCATGGCTGATGGCGACACGCGGCGTGCCAAAGTACATCCGCTCGGACAACGGAGCTGAGTTTACGGCGAAGGCTGTGCGAAACTGGCTGAGCAATGTCGGCGTGTCAACGCTGTATATCGAGCCTGGGAGCCCTTGGGAGAATGGATTTATCGAGAGCTTTAACGGCAAGCTCCGTGACGAACTGCTCAACGGCGAGATCTTCTACACGCTGCGTGAAGCCAAGGTCTTGATCAATCGCTGGCGGACTCACTACAACACGGTGAGACCCCATTCATCGCTGGGGTATCGACCTCCAGCTCCAGAAACCCGGATCACCCGGGTCGTCAATCACCCATCAGAGGCCTGCTCCGCTACGCTCCGCAGGCCTCTGATGGGACAGAGGAACGCCGCTGCCCTAACATAGGGAGTGGTACAGAATATGGGGGCAGGTCATTGCCACATATCCTGTACCACTGCCTATATAAGGGCAGCAGCATCCATTTGCCCAATTAGAGGGATGCAGGCCATAGCGTAACAGGACAATGATGAACAAATGACTTACCTAGTGACTCGGGTTCATTACCAGGCAAACATCAAAATCAACTTAGCATATTGTGCTTATTGAATTAAGAACAGGCTGGTGGAGCCGTTATCATGCGTCTCGCTTCATCTTATATAGTATAATACTTAAATTAACACTTTAATTTGTAGCCATTGCGCCACATACCCCGCGCCTATCATCGTGTAACGGAGACATCTTTCACATTTAATTGGAGATTGAAATGAATAAATTATTAAGGGCAGTCATTGCAACAATTGGAGGGCTATGCATAGCCAACGGAGCTGCCTCAGCGGCAGAGCAGGTAGATATAGTTTTCGTGCTAGATTTTTCTGGAAGTACCAGCGGTTCCGAATTGCAAATGGAAGATGCAGTAGTCGAGTTCCTCGATGGCCCAAACTCAATCATCCCACGTGATTCATCTGTAGCAATAAGCGTTGTTAGAATGCTTGCGGGGCCTCATTACACAATTTTCCCACTTACCACAATAGACAGTGAGTCAACAATGGACTCGCTTGTACAACAAATCCGGACATTTGACCACAGCAACGAAATACGTGATCCCTTTGTCTCATGTACAACTACCTCGGGTGGATGTACAGGTGACACGAATCTATATCCAACTCTTTGTAGAGTTGGCCAAATATTCGACACCGCAGATCCAGCTAGTCAATCTCATCACTTGATCTTATTTACAGATTTCCATGTTGCCGCAGGCAATCAAGTAAATGAATCTGCAGAGTTACTAAGGACTCGATCAACACCTGTCAAAATATCTGTTGCAATAGCGAACACTTTCGATGGGCCCTGTGAATCAACGAGTGCTTGTTCAGATTATATCAGAGCGCATACAATTGCAAATTCACCGATTTCACCAACCTACAACCCGACTCAAATTGAAGGAGGTGTACTCTGCTTCGCTCCTGATGTTATATTTGAGCCATTTGGGGTCATGAGCCTTTGCGAATCGATCGATCCATTTGACTCTGGAACTAATGGAATTCCTGATTTATGCGAGCGGGATGACAATGAAAATGGAATCCCTGACGACGTAGACATTTCCAACGACCCGTCTTTGGACTGCAACACTGATGGAGTTCTAGATGCCGTACAGCTTAGTATTCCTCTGCAATTCTTGCAGCAACCAATAGGAACACCTGCAGAGCAAATCGGCGATCGATATGGCGAGTCTATAGCAACCGACGGCGTCTCGCTAGCCGTTGGGTCACCAAATGACCCTACAATTGAATCTGATTTTTTTCCAGGTTTTTGGGAAGATACAGGGGCGGTGTATGTCTACCAGCAGAGCGATGCTGATTCCCCGTGGATTCAACGAGGCGATCGTGTTGTCCCCCCTGTACTGATCGGCCATAATCCTGTCGAATCACTCTTTGGATTCTCAGTTGCTATCGAAGGGGATCGACTAATCGTTGGCGCGCCGGATTACAATACACAAAATGGCGACACAGGCGGCGTGTTCATTTATGAATTCGATACCGGCCTAGAAGACTGGGTGTTTCAGGATGTGCTTACGCCAGCCGATGCGTTCGCAGATGATTTTGGTCACAGTATTGCACTTGACGGAGACAGAATATTGATAGGTGATCCATTTGACGATCCAGTTGGACTCCCGAGCAACTACGGCTCAGTGAGTTACTACAACCGGAATACTTTGACTGATGTTTGGTCACTAACGAAGGAATTGACACTTCAAGACGCCTTTGATACTGATCCGCATGATGACAGATTTGGCACTGCAGTTGCGTTCGTCGGAGATGCGATTGTTGGGTCAGCCCCACGCAAAAATTATAATGTAGGAGGATCAAATAGATCTAATGCCGGTCTTGTGTATAGCTTTTATGAAAACACAGGCGGTGCATTTATCCCCGGAAATCCACTCAGTGGGCGTGAGTTTGCGTCATCAATAGACCCTGACGAGTTTGGCCACTCGCTCAGTGGGGACGGTAATTTTCTTGCAATCGGCTGCCCAGATTATGACAACGGCACATTAACCAATAGTGGGCGAGTCTTTGTATACGAACTTGACACCGCACAATTATTTTCACCGACATGGATCAATGACACGTTCATTTTTTCCCATGATAATGAAACCAACGACAAGTTCGGACATGCGGTTGCCATCGAAAACGACTCTTTTGCAGGAACCACGCTAGCTGTTTCGGCATTGAGAGACTCGAATCCAACAGGGTTTGATAATGGCTCCGCATATTTATACCGGCGGAATTCCTCAAATGATTGGCAACTCCTTGATAAAATGTTTCCACAGGAGGACTCTGATGGCTGGACTTACTTTGGAGTCTCGATTGCCTATTCCTTGGGCGATGTCTTTATTGGTACGGTAGATGATGAATCACAGGCATCTATCTTCGATGGAGACTTACAGCGAGTTGACTATTTTGGGCCTGTACCTAGCTGCGGCGGATGTAGCGATGCTGACCTCTCGGTTCCGCACGGAACACTCAACTTCTTCGATGTGTCAGCATTCTTGTCTGCTTTCGCAAAGGAAGATTCGAGAGCCGACATGAACTCCGATGGCACATTCAATTTCTTTGATGTCTCGATATTCCTTACAGTATTTGGTCAAGGCTGCCCATAACGCATTCCTAACCTTTCAACAAAAACCCCACATTGGGGCTTTTTTATGCGCACTTTTGAGTGCTGGACCAGCTGATAGCGACAACCTCTTGCGTATGGCCTCACGCACCGAAATTAATGAAATTCGGAAAAATGATAATAGTATTAGAAATGCATGGCAAAAAATTACTACTTTCTGAGGCAAAGAGGGGTTGTCGCTATTTCGCATCTTGAGGTGGGCCTCTGGTCTAGAATCAGAACGTATTATGGCTAAAGCAGTTGCAGATCCTGATGAAATCCGGCGGTTCGCTCAGTTATTGAAGCGATTCGGGAATGGTATGGACCATGAGCTCTCTCAGCTTAATGGCCAGTTGGCCAGCCTCGGTCATACCTGGCGCGATCAGGAGCACGCTAAGTTTCAGGGCGAGTTTGATCAAACTATGCGTCAGCTCGCGAGATTCAAGGAAGCTGTCGATGAGCAAGTGCCCTTCCTGCTTAGGAAAGCTGATCGTATCGAAGAATATTTAAGGCAGCGGTAACTATGGGGAACGCCGCGCGGATTACCGACATCAAAGCCCTCGCTGATCTGCGCCCCGCGTTGATCCGGTTCGGTGAGTACTGCCAATCCGCATTGATCAGCGACCGAAGCGATGCGATGAAAGTCCTCAGCTGGTTGCAACAAGATCGGCTCTCGCACTGGAAGCGGGAGATACGGATCCGGTCCGAACTTGCGGTCCGAGCAAACACCAAGCTTGTCCAGCAGACTGCCGGAAATAGCCCCAGACCATCGGTTGATGCTCGTAAGGAGTATGAGCTCGCCAAGCGTCGCGTGCGCGAGGCGGAGGAGAAGTATGAGCTGACCCGCCGTTGGATCCGTGTGATTGAGAAAGAGATTGATCAATACCGTGGCTCGATACAACCTATGACTGAGATTGCACAATCATGTATGACCAAAGGGCTCTCTCGGATCGACTCGCTTATCTACGCGATTGATGCGTATATATCCTCAGGAAAGCCTGAGCAGGCGGGTCCATCGCAGGGCGAAAATCTAGGCGTAGATCCAGATGACGAGGGCATCGGCTTGTCAGAAGAGGAGCCATCATGAGCAGGTCTTCTGGTGTGGGACTTTTGAGTGAAGCTGTCAAGGGTCTGCATCTTGCCTGGCAAAGATGCAGATCATCGTGGACAGATCAAACCGCCGATAGGTTTGAGAAGGAGTTCATCGATCCTGTTGAGAGTGCCGCCCGGCAATCTCGAGATGCGATGGAACGGTTGCAATCGATATGCGAAGAGGCTAAGCGTGCTTGTGAATGATTCAGATTCCAAAGACCCAGAGTCCTTCTCGCCGCTGAGTAACACTCGTCCGGGTTACGACGCGCAGGCGGATGGCCTTGCCATGCTCCGAGAAGAGCTGGATCAATATGCGAATCGGATGGATTCTGCGAATGCCATACGCGAAGAAGCAGGCAGCATGGCCATTGCGGATCGTGATCGACTAACCACCAATGCGGACGAGGAACTTGCCGAAACACTTGATGCGATTGGGCGGAAAGAAAGCGAAGCACGGAACAAGACCGAAGAAAAATACAGCGGCAAGCTTGAAGCACTAAAAAAAGATTATGACAAGTGCATACATGGTGTTCGTGCAAAGTACAACAACGGCGTGAGGATTGCTATAAAGAATCGAGAAGAAAGTGTTTGGATGGCCGATACCATCCACGAGTCCTCTTTGACGAAGGCAGAATACGAGTTTCAGGCGCTACAAAAACAGATATTCAGCCATGAACAAGTGATTGAGGATCTGGTCGCCCAGTTGATGCTGGTGCTGGGGCCATCCATTGCTTCGGATGTGACTCAAGCAAGCCAGGCAAATCCCGCTATTCCAAAGGATCCGACCCTCGATGGGTTCGTTGATTCTATTGAAACGATTTCCAACTCGTTAGCAAGTATCCAGAGCAGTGGGATTCGCAAACTTCTCCGAGGGCGGGCCAAGACGCTGTATCTGGGCATATTGGCGAGCAATCACATTATTGAAGCCCAGGCCTATTCCCAAATGCTTGCAGCGGACACATCTAGGCATCACGAAGAGCAAGTCGGTCAGATCGAGGAATCTCGCAGAAACGAGATCCAGAAGGTCGATCAGGACTGTCGTAATGTAATACACGCCCACGATGAAAAGGCCGGGGAGCTGACTCGGATCGAGCACGATCAGTTCAGTACACGGTCTCAAGAAATACAAACGCGTAAAGACCATGATGTATCCCAGATTGATTCGTGGCACGAAAAGCAGCTCGAAACTGCACATGTGAGACACACCGCCGCATGCGAATCAGCCAAGAATGAGTGTGACGATTTGTCTGAAGACGCATCTGAAACATATACCGCAGAGCTCGTTGCGGGCCGGGTTCGGATTCTTGAATCGACTGTGACTGCTCTTGGTTTATTGAAGATGACCCAAGATCAATTGCTGATCTCAAACCCGGATTGGAAGACAGCCGCAGATTCAGAGCATCCTACCAGTGTCCCGCGAGTCATCTCCATGGCAAGCGGCCAACTCGATTTAGGCTCAAGACTCGGTCGTATCGGGGATAGCATCCGTGCGGAGCTTGGTCTTCCAATGGTACTTGAAGCATCGGTTGTTTGGTCGCTACCTGGACGCCGATCACTCACGATCCATCATGATGCTGCGGGTCGTGAACGAGCCTTGGCAACCATGCGGAACTTGATACTTCGTATTCTCGCTTCGTTCCCCGCTGGCAAGGTTAGATTCATGCTCGCTGATCCGATCGGGATCGGTCAGTCATTTGCTGAGTTCATGACGCTTTCCGATCAGGAGCCATCCCCTGTGGGGCAGCGCATCTGGTCTGATCCCCAGCAGATCGAGCGTCAACTTTCTGATATCACCGAGCATATGCAGACAGTTATTCAAAAATTTCTGCGTGCTGATTACGAAACGATCGAAGACTACAACAAAGCTGCCGGCGAAATCTCAGAGCCCTACCGGTTTGTGGTGATCGCCGATCTCCCCGAGGCCCTGACCGAGGCCGGGGCCGCCCGTCTCAAGAGTATTTTGGAATCTGGCCCGCGCTGTGGTGTCTATGCGATGCTTTCAGCTGCCGCGAACGACAAGCTTCCGCCAAACCTCGATCTAGACACGATCCGATCCAACACAGTTGGTATTACTATTGACAGTGGGGTACCCGCTCTGGATGATGAACGGTTTGACGAACTGGCTGTCACACTGCATGACGAACCCGATGATCAGGTGGCGGCTCGCTTGCTCGAGCGTGTTGCGAAGGCTGGTTCTCAGGCGGGGACTGTTGAAGTTCCCTTCGAGCGGCTCGCACCCGATGTTGATGAAATATGGTCCCGCTCATGCGAAGACGAACTCGTGATTCCGATCGGCCGATCTGGTGCTCACAAGAACCAAGAGCTCAGACTTGGCATGGGGACCCGTCAGCACGCGTTGATCGCGGGACGAACGGGGTCAGGTAAATCAACCCTTCTGCATGTCATTATCTCAGCGGCCATGCTCTGGCACTCGCCTGATGAGCTTGAGTTGTACCTCATTGATTTCAAGAAAGGCGTTGAGTTTAAGGCCTATACAGGTGATCGGGTCCCGCATGTGCGTGCCGTGGCGATCGAGTCCGACAGAGAGTTTGGTCTGTCGGTTCTCAAAAGGCTTGATGATGAGCTCACGACTCGGGGCGATCTGTTCCGGAAGCTCGGTGCCCAGAATCTCGCGGCTGCCCGTTCGATGGCCCCCGATGAGCGGGTCCCAAGGGTCTTGTTGTTGATCGATGAGTTCCAGGAGTTCTTTACTGAGGACGACGATGTCGCCACCGAAGCGACCCTTCTTTTGGATCGTCTTGTGCGTCAGGGCAGGGCATTTGGTGTTCATGTTATCTTGGGCTCACAGACGCTTGCCGGCTCGTATTCGCTCGCTCGATCCACGCTTGGACAGATCGGTGTTCGGATTGCGCTCCAGTGTTCCGAGGCCGATTCGTATCTCATCCTCGGCGAAGATAACAACGCTGCCCGGCTCCTCGAACGCCCAGGCGAAGCGATTTATAACAACGCAGGCGGGCTGATCGAGGGAAACAGCCCGTTCCAGACCGCTTGGCTGTCCGACACCGAGCGTGATGAGTGTCTCGCTCAGATGCCAGTCACAAACGACAATCGACCTGCGACGGTCGTTTTTGAGGGAAACCGTCCCGCACAGTTTGACATTTCTGCCGAGTCATTTGCCCAGGCCTATCCCGATCGAAAGGTCCCGCGAGTGTTGCTTGGCGACGCGGTTGCCATTGCCCCGCCGACCTCAGCGCCCTTGCTGAAGAGATCTGGGTCTAACCTACTTATCATTGGGCAGCAATCTGAGCCATTGCTTGGGATGCTTGTGTCCGCCGCGATCACCGCGGGGTCTACAACCGGGGCTCGTTTGATTGTGATCGATCCAACACCCGAAGACGATGCGATCCACGGGCGAATCTCCGAGGCGATCAGTGCATCTGGAATCGATGCTCAGATGATGACCCACAAAGAGGCCGATCAGGTGGTCGATGAGGTCGGCAAGATTGTTCAGGACCGTGGCGATGTTGCGGGGGATCCCATTATTCTTGTGCTCGCGGGGCTTCACCGTCTCCGCTTATTGCGAAAGAACGATGACTGTTCGTTCTCGATGGATGAGTCCAAGGCAAGCCCAGACAAGGACCTGCTCAATATCCTCAGGGAGGGCCCAGCGGTAGGGGTATGGACGCTCGCATGGTGCGATACGCTCATCAATGTCGAGCGTGCGATGGAGCGAACCACAATCCGAGAGTTTGGGCTCAGGGCATTGATGCAGATGAGTGCCTCGGATTCGGCCTCCCTTGTTGATTCTTCGATCGCTTCAACGCTCGGTGCTAATAGAGCCATTCTCGCAGACGATGTTGAGGGGACGCTTCAGAAGTTTCGTCCCATCAATCTACCAAACGCGGCCGCAGTCAAGAGGGCCTCAGGGTTTCTTATGATATAACACCGATACTTGCAAATTTCTCGATTCCTAAATAAATTGACAAAATTGAAATTACAAGCTAGTGAGTTGCGGATGGCATGTCAAGCTTGCTCTTTCCAGCATGCAAGTAGTCTTCAGCAGAACGAATTGAATCGCCCCACTACCCTTCCATACAGTTTAATTTTCTCAAAGACTATCTCGTTCTAGCTGACAAGGCTTCGTGCGACTGGCCATGACATTTCTATAGTTATAAGATGACCAAAATATAGTCGCGGCATGTCTATTGATAAAATACAATATCAATACTCATATAAGACAGAAACAGCCGATAGAGATCCGTATGGACGAAAACACACAGAAGGATATTGTTCGGGCTGCCCCGAACCAATCGCGGGCGTTGACCGCCTCGGAGTTTCACCAGCTCGCCGATGTGCCCGCCGCTGCGATCTGGTTGGCGAACATCGATAACGCTAATACCCGAAGAGCGTATCAATCCGATGTCGGGGAGTTTGTCACCTTCGTGGGCATCGAGCATCCTGATGAGTTCAGAGAAGTCGCTCGTGCCCACATCATTGCCTGGCGGGGCACTTTAGAAGCCCGCGAGCTCGCCCCGGCGACGATCCGGCGGAAGCTGGCCTCGATCTCCTCGTTGTTTGACCATCTCTGCAATGAGAACGCTGTGCAGCACAATCCAGTCGGGGGGGTCAAGCGTCCGGCAGCAGACAACAACGAGGGGAAGGCCCCCGCTCTTTCTGATGACCAGGCGAGGAAGCTGCTTAAAGCTCCTGTAGAGATTGGGGGGGATTCGATCAAGGCCTTGCGAGATCGAGCGATTCTGGCGGTGTATTTATTTCATGCGCTGCGGCGGTCTGAACTCGTGGATCTGCGGATCGGGGATCTGACCGAGCGGCGCGGGGTGATGCACTTCAGGGTGTTTGGGAAGGGATCAAAGTCCCGATATGTGCCGGTGCATCCGGCGGCCCTCTCAGCGTTGCAAGAGTATCTAGCGGCATCTGAGCATGAGGATGACCGTTGGGGGGCGATGTTTCGGCCTGTGGTCAACAACCGTACCGGAAAGCTCCATGAAGCGATCACGGGGGATGGGGTGTACAAGATGCTTAAGAAATACGCGGCCACTACAGGGATTCTGGTGGACGGGCTGTGCCTTCATGCTCTAAGAGCGACGGCGGCGACGAATGCCCTGGAGAATAAATCGGATATTGCGTTTGTACAAACTTGGCTCGGGCATGCAAACATCAGCACGACAAGGCTCTACGACCGGCGGAAATCGCGACCGGAAGATTCGCCGACTTTCAAGATTAATTACTAATTGGCGGCGAAAACACCATTGATTTTTAATCTGCCCTATATATGCTCCGCCTCACTACTCAATCAAATCCCCCCCTACCAGCATGATCGCGTCAATGTTGGCTTGTGCATCAATTGTTATTGAAGCCTGTCCATTTTCTGGAACAGTGACCTTTGCAACCCCAGCAGCATCAAGAAGTAGTTTTCGCCCGTTAAGCAATGCTAGTCGGAGTACTCTCACAGAATTTTCTCCATAAAATCCGACCGCCAAATAATAAGTGCCCGCCGGAACTTGCGGCGGAAGCCCTGTAGTGTCCCAAGGCTCATTCACAGCAGCCGTATGTGATTCATTTGTAAAGTATGCCAACACAACTGACGCGTCACCGTTTATTAATGTGACAAATGCCTTGCTGGTTGATAAGTACAATTTGTCTATTATGACAACATCCGGATACAAGAAATCAATGGCTAATTGCGAGTCCTCAACTGCACCAATTAACGGAATGTCTCCAAGATCTAGATCGCCTTGAACTTGTCCCGGAGCGATCTCAATAAACTTGAGTTGGTGGGTATCGGGAATCCCAAAGAATAATTCTGCCCAATGATCCTTTTGAGTGGAAATCTCAAATAAACCATCGTCCCTTGTGGTGAAAACTGGAGCATAAGGAATTAAACCCCCATTAACGAGCCATAGCGGCTCGCCCGAGTTTGCGTTTATAAATCTACCAGTTATCTTTACTCTTTCGAATGCATGAAGTGTAAAACTGTATTGATCTACAGCAGGGTCCAAATTTACTATATAGCGAGAGCTAAATGCATATGAATCCATGAGTTCATTGAACCGACCTTGATAATAAAATCTATCATCGTCGGAAAGTTCCGGATGCCAGCTCCCATCATGAATCTTGATAACTGCAGTCAAGTCTTGATCGGGCGAAGCGTTCACATGAAGAACTGCTTGGCCATTTACATCTGTAGCCCCAAATACAATGCCGTACTTCGTTAAAATTTGTAGTGGGACATTTACAAGCATGTCTCCGGCATGGGATTGCACATCGATTGTTATAGTGACAGGTCTAGTTAGAACAAGAGCATCTCCCACATCTTCCTGTGCGACCACTCTCATTGAAAAGATAGATATGATTATCAATAACCAACGACACATGATGTTTTGTGATTGTGAATACTTCATTGCCCAATGTCTCCTGTCCAATTTGACGAGTTGTCCTCTGACAATAGTTTGTGAACATGTGCCGATATGAGTTCCGAGCTAGTTTCATCTTCAAAATCCGTTGCCCCATTCAGCATTTGATTAATTTGGTTCGCTGCAGCATGAACCGTGTTGTTAAATATTTTTCCTACCGATACTGCTTGACCATTTAGCTGCGATGATTGCAACACCACTAAATCGCTGTTGGTGCCGTTCAGTTCAAGCTGCACTAATGGCACTGCCGTTACCAATCCAAACAAACTGTCTGCAGCAAACCCTTTCAACGAAGTCCAATCTACATCTGAAAACGCAATCCCAACAACAGGATGCCAATCGACACTGTCAACCCCAGTAGGATACACCGCCCCATCCATCAAGTTGCTCATCGCACTTCCCGGCTGTAAATCGACAAAGGCATTTGGGAAAGAGAAATCAGAAGTATTTTCATATTCTGCGGGATAATCATTTGCGAAATTGTTTGTATTAAAGAAATTAGATATTGACTGTCGAAACCCCGATACAGCATTCTTAGCCTTGAGAGCAACTTCTGACGAAACCGCCCAGCTTGAGCCGTTTAATGGTGCTCCTATCGTTATCATTCTTCGAAATGCCCCGCTCCCCCAGTTAGATGGGTTGTGATAGTGTTGTGTTGACAGCGTGGCTCCTCGATCTATTGCAATACGTTTATGGGTACTGTGTAGTAGACCTCGGCCTGTATCAACATCGTCTAAACTAGAAATGAACAATCTACCCAAGACCCCACCCATGCTATGGCCTACGAAGTCAACTCGTGAAGCTGCATACTTTTTTCCACCAAACGCGCCGCCCCTATATTCATTTATAATCACATCAATTTTTGATGGGATTTTCCACCAATTAATATCGTACCCTAGATCGTTCGCAGACTGATAATCAATTTTATATATTTTTGTCTTAAAGCTATCTTCGTTCCAAGACAGCGTATCCCAAGTTGATGGAGCACTGTTCAATCCATGCATGAGTACAATCGGCGGTCGTCGTAACCAAAAATCGTGATGGCCTAGTGTTAGACCACCGACAGATACTTCAAAAGCTATTCGGCATTCTTCTTTATCGTTCAATGCCAGTCCGGGTAAAACAAAATTGCTATCTTGATATGAAGCAGGCGGCACATAAAAGGCCATTCCATTTGGTATAACAGATTCGGCAATCCCGGCGGCCCCTCCAACGGGCAATGGTATGTTTGGCAATGCCGGTTCTGTTTCATTCGCATTGATATTCTGAAGAACTCCCACGGACGAGGACTGTCGCACATCTGGATTCTCTCGATTAAACGCTGAAACTGTCAGCCCGGATACAGCTTCTGCCAAAATTGGTAATATTCGAACTAAACAGACACTTGTTCCGTCTGTCAAGGCTCCATCAACTAAACTTTCTTCTGTATCCCGGTCAAAGTCAAAATCCAAAAGAAATACATCATTCCAAGCCAAGTCGGTGTTGCCAAATGTGGTCGGACGCCAAAATTTCAGATCGTGTATTTCAATCTCGATACCCGTCAGAATCACTGAATCGTCTCCCGTAATCGTTACGGGATCCCCATCGCCAGCCTGAAACTCATATGAGGTAGATAGTGCTATTTGCAGATCACCTGCCATAACACTCCGCTCAACGCTTTCAATGAAGACCTCTTCTGGATTTGGGAACTCATTTTGTACACCACTCTGAATCTCCTCGGTCTTGGCATTGTCCTTAAAGACTCGAAGAGATGGATTGAATGTCAAAGACCACCAATCGGCGGGCCCAGGGGATTCTAGAGGCGGATTAATCACCACATACATGGGAACAAGTTCGTCATCGTCAATGACCGATAGTTCCTCAGAATCTGGAACCTGATTGGCATTGTCATCATCATAATTGACTAGAATCAGCCGACCGGGACTAACCTCTTCTAGCTGATTATCCGTTTCACTATCAAAGCTCCCATCTAAGTCTATATCTAACTCCAAATCTACCTGTTTGAAGTACAAGAAAGCTTCTTTCCCATCAGCTGGATTGTTGCTGTTCCCGGACACTTGACCCTCAGCCAAAAGCCCATCAGGGTCGTCTATCGTCATCTCATCGTCGGAATTGACAGTTTGAATCCAAGCACGATAATCATAGTCTGGCTCACTTCGATTTGACCCTAAATGAATAACGGTAATCGGATACACCCTATTCTTTCTAAATTTGAATATTCTTTCTATAACTTCTCCGTGCCCAGGAGCACGCAAAGAAATTGAACCGACATCCATCGCCCACTTCTCAGAATGACTTCCGCTCGGATCTCCTATTATCAATCTTAACTCTACCAGCTCATTTGCGGGAGGAGCCTCGCCATTATCGCTACTATCATTCGGGTCACTTCCTTGGTTAACTTCATCACCATCGATCGTTCCATCGCCATCGGAATCTGGATTATTTGGATCTGTCCCCATGATAATTTCATCGTGATCGCTCAGAAGATCGCCATCCGAATCCTCGTCTGAATCAGGAATGCCATCATCATCTGAATCATTATCCAATGGATTACTTCCATTATTAACCTCGTCGCCGTCAGGGATTCCATCATCGTCTGAGTCGAAATCGTCTGCATCTGTTCCCAGATTGCACTCTTCACGATCGGTCAACCCATCATTATCACTGTCTAGACCTATCGGGATGTCGGGGTAGTCAGCAGAATCGAAAGGGTTAGTGCCATAACTTGCTTCACATGAATCCGAAAACCCATCGCCATCTGAATCATCCCCGGCATCACCTAGAATTGTCATAATTTTTGTTGCTGAACTAGAACAATCTGCCTCAACGAAATAATCGAGTCGAACAGAAACAACACCGTTAACTCCACCACTTGTCAAATGAAGATTACCCTCAAATTCTGTAATGCTTTGCAAGTACTCCATTCCTGAGACGATAGACCAGCTAAATATACCGCCAGCCGTAGCACTAGGAACTAAACCCGGCGAAAGAATTTGTGTTTCATTAAACCCTATTCTCCACTGATCATTAATAATCCTTGCGCCAGGATTGCAATCAAGCAATTTCACAACAAATATTCTCTCTCTAACTTCGCAACCATCATCATAAAGCGCCTCGACTACTAAGCTACCACTGGTATTGCTAATTGTAGTATATTCGAATGTAGATCCTGAAGGATCTGCATCAAATATATTCCATCCTGAAATCAACTCGGACCCGCTGAGAATCCTCCAGACGACTCCAAACTGAGGGTCAATAGGTGTGACGCGGGCCACTATAAAATAACTCCCCCCGTTTGGAAGGACCTCTCGGTCGTAATCAAACGAAACTACTCTTGTCGAACCACAGCCGGGATCTGGATTAGGATCGTTGCATTCTGGATCATTACAATCATCGTCGAATTCTCCATCTCCATCACAATCACAGTTGCAATTGGGCATTAGTAGAAGATAGCCCTCGGTACTACGAACAAATACAGATCCGCCTCCAAGTTGTTGTCCAGCAGGCCCCACGACGGGTCCATCAACTTCGCATAATAATAATCCCGCCCTAACGCCCCAACTTGGCAAACCTGAACCAGGAACCGGCGGTGGCTCTTCAACTACTGCGTCAATTGGGTTCACAACTGTTCCAGACATCGAAATTAACGCCATTAAGTCCGAATTGTCAATACGACCGTCAACAACAATATCCCCATCAGAACCTACCGGTACCGGCTGCCCAAGCGACTCCATAAGCAGTATCGCATCAAGTGAATCAACAACTTTATCCTTGTTTAAGTCTGCCGTAGGCTCGGGTATTGACCATAGTTCGATTGGATTTGCTAGCATTACCCACATCGTTTCTGGATCATCACCTTGATCAATCCGCATTCCTGTTAATCCAGAAAAAACTACCCAGTTTTCTTCTAAAATATCAATGCTGCTGAGCACGAGCGACCTCACCAAGAGATCGCCATAGCCATCTCCATCAAAGTCTTTGGTGCCTGCTATGTTCCAAAGCAAGATCTCATCTGGATCAGCGACGGCGTAAGAAATCTGTGACAAATCGGAACCATTGTATAAATACACAGCTCCTATTCTATTCAAATCCAATATGTTCAATGGAGCAGCAATGGCGATCTCTGAAATCCCATCCCCCGTCAAATCGCCTACAGCTAATGCGTCGAAGCCGAAAAGGGTATTAGTAATAGGGGCGTCAATCTCTCCGATGAGCGTTGCGTCAGAGCCAGAGTAGATTTTTATTCCACCGGATATACTGTTGATTCCGCTATTTGGAAATCTAACTATAACATCCTGTATCCCGTCATTGTTCAAATCGCCAGTGACTTGAGCGAATACTTGGCATGACATTCCCCCGACAATAAACAAAAAGAGCAATGTGCCACTTAAGAATGCTTGTACATGTGTAGAAATTACTGATGACCAACGCCAAATCTGCATATCTGAATCTCCTCATCACAAGAATGATCCACGCACAACTGCGCGGCAACTATTCTATACTCCGACAAATCGTCCCTAGTTCCGGGAATGTGGCCTACCCCCATATTTTATACCAGTTCCTAAGTTAGGGCTGTGGCGATCTGTGCTTGTACCATCAGACGGCTGTGGATCGTAGCGGGACTGGCCGTAATGTGAGTACCTGTCAGAAATCCCTGGAGTTTACAAAAACTAAATCATTTGACGACAAAGCGGTGTTCAGAACTCTGATCAATCAAACCTAATATCCTCATTCATATAGGTTTGCATTGATCGGTTATATTGATTTATCGATCCATCTTTTTGTGCCGCTTGCCTCTTGGCTCAATCACCCACTTCTTTCATCAGCTCTGACTGCCTGATGGCAAATTTTGTGGTTTCGTAGAGTTCGACAGTGGTGTCCCATCGATCCCTTGTCCAGCCCTCGGCATGAGCGATCCTGAACGCATCCCCGATCCGGTGTTTCATCGCCACCCGCATGCACGCGATGACAAACTGTTCATCCTTGGAGTATTCAGGCCTCCCCCCCAAACCCCCCAAAGCATTCACCTCAGGTTTAGACTGACCATTCTTCTTTTCCCACTGCCCTGACTTCGGATTTCCTACACCCACAACACCCCCCCACTGCTCTTGATGTGTGGCTTGGTCTTTGACTCGTTTCTGCACGCCGTAGAGGTGTGCTTTGAGCAATCGTGATGCTTCATCTTCGGCCCCCAGGGTGATGAAGCCGGTTTTATTCTCCCGGAGCAGGTAGAAAAACAACGCTCCTCCCCTCTTCCCGTGCATCCGGGCGCGTTGGGCGAGTGCCAGGAAGTCGAGCCGCCCGGACTCGGTGGGTGAGGCCAGCCCGATCTTGACGGCCTGGGCGTGGAGGGTGATTAATCGCGCGGTGTCGGCGAGGTCGTGGCTGGTGATGTTGCGGATATTTGGGGAAGAGCCGGGTTTGGGAATTGACCGCTTGCGGGTCTTTCGGGCTGGACCCCCCAATCCCCCCAAAGTTCCACCCCCACCCCCCCACTGCTCTCGATGTGCATCCTGCGATCGCGAGGGCTCCCCCTGCCCTACCCGTCGATCAGCCCCACCCATCTCGCCTGCTCGCCCTTTGTTCTTTTCCTACTGCCCGACTTGCTCTTGTCTTGGCTCCCCCTCTTCCAAGTTGAGCCAAGCGAAACCCCAGCCGTTCCTGCCCGAGTTGGGGCGGGGTTTCTGGTTTTTAAATTCCCCGTAGGGGAAGATTTCTTGTTTAGATCAGGGCTGGCAATCTTGGCTGGGAATTGGCGCTGAGGGCTGGCAGATTCACCTGAGTTCTTGGTTGGGGTTTCTTGTGGGTCTTCCTCGGGTGTCTGGGAACTTTGGGGGGCGGGAAGCTGCCATTGTGGGTTGAAGGCATCATGGGTGCCGTAGCGGTTGGTGAGCCACTGGGGGCATCCTGGGGGATGAGCCAGCCGAGCTCGATGAGTGTCTTGCGTGAGATGGTGACGGTGCGGGGGCTGATGCCGAAGACCTCAACGATCCACTCGCGTTTTGTGCGGTTGTCAATTCTAAAGACACCGCTTTCCCTTACCCCCCCACTGCTCTCGCTGTGTGGCTGGGTGTTTTGGGGGTTGTCAAAGAGTGTGCGGACATGATCCGGAATCTGTTTGCGCCAGAACATCCCCCTGACCATAGCGGCCAGCACAACAGCCGCGGTGCCGGGGTTGAAGTAGCCGGCGATGGCGCGGACAACGCGCCTCGGTACGAGGACCGGTCGACGCTTGTGGTCCAGCTTGTTGAACATGGTCCTGTGTTGAACATCATCCTGTAGAGATAGGCGACATCAACAGGGCATAGTTCAGCCGAGTATGCATCTTTCTTGGCATGGTTCTCAGATCGTCAATCTAGTTCGAACCCAGTTCAGACAAACGGTTCATCCAAATGGTATCTTCAGGAGCAAACGTGCCGACCAAAGCCTTTGCCTCATCCAAGTGCAGGACTCCCTGGACTTCACCCTGTTCTAAATACCATGCCCCGAGCATCTCATGCCACTGGGCCCGCTTGATCGGCGATGAGTTCAATGGTGTGAGTGTTGCCAGATACTCCTCTGCGATCTGCACTCTTTGATTGAGCAACTTATCCGCCATTTCTGGATCGCCGTCTAGGAAACCGCTGGTCGAGACGGTATAGAGAAATAGCAGATTTGCTGTCGCCAACACCTCGTCATTACGGTTGTCGGCCGCCCGACTCCAAGCGACAAGCATATTCTTGGCCATGAGATTCCGCTCACTGAGCTGCCTGACCCGGTCCTGTTCAAGCTCAATTTGACTGTTTAGCCGCTCTTGTTCAAGAACAGCCTTGGACTCGGTTTGCTGTACAACTAGTGCGGCAGCAGACTGGTTTTGCTCCAATCGAATCTGAGATTTTGAACTCACCCAAGCCGCTGCCGACACCCCAATCAACCCGGTAAACACGAGATAAAGCACCACAGTCATCGGGTTCCGCTTGGCGAAAAGGCTGGACTTGATCATCCATGTATTATCGAGCCAAGGGATAGGGCGTTTTATGAGATACGAGTCCAAATCCAACGCCAATGAAGCTGCACTGTTGTAGCGATCCGACAAATTCGCTGAGAGAGCCCGTTCTACTATCCTACCCATCCTTTGGTCAATATGAGGACCATAGGGCCGCTCTTCACCTCCTTCATTCCGGATTTCAAGCCGAGTCAATGCATCGGAAACCGTCTGCCCATTGGGGAATTTTCCGGTCAGCAGCCAGTAGAGCAATCCACCAAGGGCGTACGTATCAACGGATGGCATCACACCGTCGGTGCCGCCGTGGTATTGTTCTGGTGCCATGAATGCCAATGATCCTCGTGTCCCATAGAAACTGCATAATCTTGGATCACTTGTGGAGGTATGGGCAATCCCAAAGTCTGTAATGATTGGTTCGTTGTCACGGGACATGAGAATATTAGAAGGCTTGAGGTCTCGATGGATCACTCCGGCGTTGTGAGCGGCCTGCACGCCATCAGCTAATTTTCCGACAATCAGACATGCCTCATCTAGTGAAAGTGGTCGTTGCCGGTTCTTCACCCAGCTGTCGAGTGGAAGCCCATCAATATACTCATAGGTAACATACGACTCGCCGTTAACGGCGATGCCGCAATCATGCACCCTGGCCACATTCTTGTGGCGTACCCGGCGGGCACGCGCTCCCTCAAGCTTGCTCCGTTGCTCATCAACTTCATCGTGGGCAATTTTTACAGCCACAAGTGACGGATGACCATCCTCTGCAAAGACTCGATCAACCCCTTCATACATGGTTCCATGGGACCCGCTGCCGAGAACACGCCTGAGTTCGTAGCGCATCCGACCATCCATATCTTTAATCCCAAATCCGGCGGGCAACTGACGCACCTGGCGTGGGGCTTTGATAGCGGAATGCTCAATAAAGGCAGAGATATCTGCGGATTCTTCGAGATCGACTTTCTTCAAAACTGAGGCGGTTGATTGTAGCAAAATGTCGTAGGCCGAATCTTGTGTATGGCCCTTCGATATGAGCCCATCAAGACAAATATCGATGGCGGCATCGAGAACAGATTGATTCTCTACCAACTCCGGGATGCCATCGGTAATCTCCGAAATCAGTACCGGCTTGCCCGATTTAGCACGGCGGTCAGCGATCACATACATCGCTTCAACCACCGAATCGGATTCCGAAAACTCAGCCCCTCGAAATACCCGATCAATCGGGATCTCATGATCTTGAAAGTTCTGGGCAAGCTCTACAAACCGATTCACAATCATCATGACGAACGATCCTCATCAAATACCCCTCTCACACGCTGCCTGATACGAGACCAACGCATCCGAACAGCACTGGGCTCCAACTGCATCATCTCGGCAATCACTATAAACGACAAATCCCGCCCTCGCAGCAAAATGATTTCTCGGTCAATCGGGCAAGTAATCATCTGCCCTAATCGTTGCACATCCTCAGCGGAGTACACCTTTGAGTGCTCCGATTGGGTTTCTTGACGGCTTCTGATCTGCTGGGCGACTTGCTCTCGGCGGGTTAGCCGTCGTGAAGAACGCGCTTTCTCTAGGATCGTGCGCTCAATAACCGCATGTACAAAGGCAAAAATTTGCTCATCGCTCTCAGCGCGAAGCTTTCCTCGCATGATCACCCGATCAATCCGCCTCCATGCTGTTGAGAGGATGTCGTCGGTGCCGGACATCCGTCTGGCATCATTGCCCAGCATGATGTGAATTCGGGTCATAAGTGATGCACGTTGCTGCTCAACCAGAGTTGCAGCGTAGTCCCGCTGTAGTTTACGACGAGGTGGAAAATCGTCGCTTGGTTGGCCGATTTGATCGTGATTGTTGGTCATTTGTATTGAAAAAAAGAAAAAACACAGAACGGCGTTACACGAGTTCCTTGAGCGGCCACTTGTTGGTGGGTATTGGTGCCCACAACAGAAAAGGACCCAGTATGAACTCACAACATCACAATGTTATACGATCTTCGCTCTGGCAGATACCCCTAAATTGGAGTATTCTCGGCATTTTGTGTGTAGGAACCTCGAACGCGATGGTGGTTTCACCACAACCTCTTCTAAATTGGGAAGGGATTTCCCTTGACCCAAAGTATGGGGCAAATACTCACCCTGGACTCATAGAGAATGCGTTAGGCATAGATTTGATTTTAGATGTTCTTATCAAATACCTGATCAGTATATTGGATGCCCCACTTGCCGATCAAACACATCTCGACGAAAACTCTGAGCCACTCTCAATAACTGCTGACACATTAATTCTGGGATATCCATTATTCGGGCTTAATACAAATCTCACCATTTCAGAGATTGAGTATGGTCTTGACGATGCATACAGCCTAATCGATCTTCTTGAGAAAAATCCTGATGACATTAGTCTCGACGAGGACACCCAGTTTGAGCTTAAAGCGACTTCTCAAGCGATCATCGAGGTACTCGAAAATGGAGAGTGAACTTGAATTTAAGCCGATGAGCGGAGATGTGCGGACACAACGGGATTTTGAACTCTCAAATCGATTGACCAAAGCTTTTCAAGGGAAATCGATCAGTTCGATTGGCCGGATGACCGGGTATCATCCAGAAACGATCAGGAGATATTTCCAAGGTCTGGGTAAAATCCCTGCTGATTTTGTTGGACAGGCAGTTGGCCAATATAAATTAAACGCCCACTACTTATTGAAAGGCGAACACAATGCTCCTGACGAGTCTGAACTTCGACTTGTGACGACAGACCGCCTAATTAACGAACTCAGCAGAAGGATACAGATGATCGAGAATTGTGCGGTTGGCTCGGCAATTGTTCATGATGCACATTTCGCATCTCATGATTAACTAGCGGGGGTCCAGCAGATTGTGACACTCTTCCATACGGCGAATATCACGCCACAGATCTCAGCTTCGGCTTCACCTTGAGAACCGGGTAGAGCAATCGCGGATCATCCCCGACATGGTGTCGCTTGATCGTGATCTCGGGTTCGAATTCACCCCCTTCCGTATAGAGTATGGGATCTGGACAACGTGTTCCATACTCAGCTTCGCTTGGAGTCAGCATATACCAAGAGAAGCGTGCGGCCGGTAGAGATTAAGCCAGTTGGCATATGCATCAAAGCGCTTCTGGATAGCGTTGAGATTTGGTGGGACGAGCGATACCCTCCACCAGCGTTTCTAACTCCAGAAGAGGCGTTCCACTTTCGCGTTGAACTGCCAGACTCGTGCAGGTGCTCGCGCGTGTTTGATCCCCCTTTGGATCATGGCCACGAAGAATGTCGTTTGAAACCGCCCACCTCGATCAGTAATCACGAATCGGGGCACGGTGTTTTGAGTAATCGTATGATCGATGAGATAGAGGAGGTCACATGTGGACGGGGTCCCTTGGAATACACGCAATCCAACATTCTTTCTGCTGGAGCCATCAATGATTGCCGCAATCTCATATCGCATCCAGAGCACTCGTACGGTCGTCATGTCCATGTGCCAGACTTGATGAGCATGGTTTAGATTAAATAGATGGTTTGGTGCGGTACTGCTCCGTGGATTCTGAAATTTTCTAATAGTTGAGGATGGATTGCGAGATTTCTCCTCAAGGATTTGCCGCACGGATGCTCTGCTGATCTGGATCCCAGACCGAATGATGTGCCGAGCGATGGTGCGTGTGCCAAAGTCACGCTCGGGGCAGAGCTGGCGGATCTCATGGACAAGCCAACGAACCCCCTCATAGAGCTTGTTCCACGGCGGTGCGCCAACTAACTTGTCCGCCTTGAGCTTGTCCCGCGGCGCCCGTTTCCAGTTGCGGATCGTGTTGGGATGAACGATGAATCGTGCTGCAGCTTCTTTGCATGACCATCCGCGCAAACGCATGAGTTGGAGAATCTCGGATCGCTCTTGCGGCGAATAGTGAGGTCGGTGTTTCGGTGACTTGCAATGGCGTTGGGATCGATAGATCGCCAGCTCACGCTCAAGGAGGACAGAGTCGGTATGGGCATGATCCCTTTGGGCAAGCAATCGCACCATTGGCATAGGGTATTCAAAAGCGCGTGATCTCGCCTTCAGAAAGCCCCGCATAAAGAGGATTGAGACTGATTCAACCAGATCCCATGCGGATCGTTCACTGTGTTCCATCGTTAGGCTCCCAATGTCCGGGTATGCACACCCAGACTCTGGTAGATATGGGCTATGAAGTATTTAGGTGATAAATCTTTGCCGTATTCGTGGACAAATTGGACACCGATTGGTGCTCCAAAGACCCACCACAATCTCCTGGCCCACCGCGGTGGGGCCTCGGGAGGGGCGATCAGGCCGAATCTCGACCCAGTTTAACATCCATCGCCGATCCAAGGGAGTTAGGCCGCTCTGATCAGGAGCGGAACGAGAGACTGTATGACATATGTGGGATCACCCCCCGTTGACTTAATCGGTATACGAAACGGCGTCCACAATATGGCGTCGTTTCTGCCGTTTTGGGGCGTGTCAGGCGGTTTGGTGCGTCTCTGGGATTATCCGTATTGAGCACATCAGCCCGTAGAGTCCAAAAACTCAACCGACGTGTTTGTTTCGGTATTCGCAGGTGAATCGTCAAATATGTAACACATTCTGCGCACGAGAATGTCTCATCATTATCAGAGTTGATAGTGAAATGGATCAACTCAAGCAGCGGCTCGACGATACGAACGGATCAAACCGCCGAGTTGTTCGTCGCAGATGACTCTGAAGTCGGGTTCAGCGGGATTAAAAAAAGGATCAAGCACCAAGTTCCCCATCCCTTGATGAGGTCGATCGTAGTTGTAATGCTCGACATATGCATCAACCGCTCGCCAGAGGTGCTTCTCACCGATGGGTATGATGCGATTGAGACACTCATGCTTGATTGATCTGACAAATCGCACAGTATATGCATTGAGATTCGGGCTCTTGGGCGGGAGCTTGATTGATTTGACACCTGCCGAAGCAAGCATCTCGATCATCGACTTGGTGAACAGCGGGTCCCGGTCATGAATCAGGAACTTGTGATTTCGAAGAAACCCATCAAAGTCATCGGTCATTCGATTCAATACCCGCTGGACCCATGCTCCATGTGGACGATCACTAATCCCGGCAATCTCCACACGCCTCGTTGACAGATCAATCACAAAGAGCACATGAAAGCGAGTGAGCCCCTTGGCCGTCCATACTTCAACGGTGAAGAAGTCCATCGCCGCGATGGATTCCCAATGCATCCGCAAAAACTCCGCCCAAGTGATTCGTTTACTCCGATTTGGTGCGGGTTCGAATCCATTTTCACGGAGAATATTGGCAACGGTGCTGCGAGCAACACGATGACCAAGTTTCCCGAGTTCGCCTTCTATCCGTTCATATCCCCACGTCCGATTCTCTGTTGCAAAGCGGAGAACTAGCTTCCGGATTTCAAGCATCACTCTCGGTCGACCGGGCTTTCTCGCTTTGCTTCCGTCATACTTGTGAGCGATCAGCTTCCGGTGCCACCGCATGATCGTACATGGGGTGACAATAGAGCAGATCTCAGAGAGTACTTTGTGGCCAAGTGCTTTCCCGAGTATCGCCAATCGTCGGCGTTGATCGTCAGTAAGTTGGATTCGCTTGCTTCCGAGTTGCTCTCGAAGGATCCGGTTTTCTTCCTTGAGGTAGTCCATTTCTAGTTGCTGCTGATCATTGATGATGCCAGCAACGATGACGCTGAGGAACTGCCACGGATATAGTTGAGGTCGCATGATTGAGAATATGACCTAGATATGGGCTTCTCAGGGCATCGGCTGAATATTTGTACCCTACGGGGTTGCGCGACCTCTATTCACGCTGCATTTTTATTATGCCCCCGCTATTCAGCATTCACCTGTCTATACCAGAGGCATCATCAATCTTATCATATTGAAATCAGTCATCGGTTGTGGATTCTGAACGGCGTTTTTTCGTACCGAATCGCCTTCTAAAGAAGATTCCGAGATCGTCAAACAGGGTGTAGGCGACTGGGGTGACGAGTAGCGAGAGCAGGAGGCTCATTGCTTGGCCGCCAACAATCACTTTGGCCATCTCTGCACGGTTGGCCGCGCCTGGTCCATTGCCCATCGCAATCGGGATCATGGCTGCGATGAGCATAATGGTCGTCATCAGAATCGGACGCAGGCGGGTTCGGTTTGCCTGGAGAACAGCCCATGATCGGGTTCGTTTCTGGCCGGATTGGCGGGCGATCCAGCGTGCATGACCTCTCGTATTCGATGCTTGTTCAGGCAGTCGGAACTCCTCGGGCACAATGGCGGGATCTTCCTTTGCGCGATGGAGCAGAACATTGGTGTAGTCCACCTGAAGGATGCCGTTCTTCTTCACCACGCCAAAGAGCAGGAAAAGCCCGAGCACGGAGAAGAGGGTCAGCGGCGAACCCATCATGTAGAGTGAAAGCAACGCAAAGGGTAGGGTCAGCGGGACAGCAAGCAGAATGGTGACCGGATGGACAAAGCTCTCGAACTGGGCGGCCAGCACCATATACATAAAGACAAGAGAGAGCATGAAGGCGACAAAGAATGCCCCGACAGATTCGGCCTGATCCTTCGCTCGACCGACAGGACTGAGTTGATAAACCGGCGGGGCATCAAGACTGTCGAAAGTCTCCATGAATCGTTGCGACGCTGTACCAGTGGGGATGCCCGCGAGGTTGGCGATGATTGATATTTTCCGTTGCCGTTGGGCACGGTCGATCTGGGAGGGGCCGAGTGTTTCGACAAGCGTCGCAACGCTGCTCAAACGAACGATCCCCTTGGTTGGTGATCTGAGGGTAAGGTTGGCGACCGCATCAGTATTGTCACGGTCGGTTCCGATAGCGCGGAGCCAGACATCGTATTGCTCACCATTGGATTCATCCTTGAAATCAGAGACGATCTCGCCACCGACGAGCGTGCGTAGAGCGGTGGCAATGTCCTGAATCTGCACTCCGAGATCACTCGCCCGCTCCCGATCCACGACAACGCGGAGTTCGGGTTTCCGACTCTTGAGGGTAGTGTCCACATCCGTCAGCCCTTCGGTTGCCCTCAACTTGGCGATGATCTGATCGGCGTAGTTGTTGAGTTTCTCTAAATCCGGGCCGGTGAGTTGGAACTCGACATCGGCGTTGGCGGTGCCCATTGAGACAACCGCGGGGACCTGAACGCTAACGCGCAGGTCTGGATAGTCGGACATGATCGTGCGGGCAGTGTCCATGACCTCGAACTGCGTGAAGTTGGGTTCTCGGTCTCCAAGCTCGGCCAACCGTATGTAGATGAGTCCTTCCGTGACGGTTCCTTGCCCCGCAGCCGCCCGGCCAGATGTGTCACCGATCTGCGTAAGCACATGATCTACTTCAGGGAGTTGATACAGACGCCGTTCGATCTGATCGAACACACCGCTTGATTTGGCGAGAGACCACCCTTCGGGTGTGGTGATGGCGATCTCAAACTCGCTCTGGTCATCTTTGGGCATGAAGTCGAAGCCGATCATCGCCATAAGCCCTGGATAGTTCATCCAAGCGAGTTTCTCGGCCCGCTCTGAGCTTCCCATGCTCATCAGGTTCCCAAAGGGGAGCGGAAAGACCATCGCAACGCATGCAATGGTTGTGAGAACAATGACCATGCGATGCCGCAACGACCACCGCAGGATAAACATATATGGGCGTTCAACGAACCATGTGTAGAGTGTGCCGCCTTGCTGTGCCTTGTTATGATCCTTTTTATGCGGCTTCTTATGCCGAAGCATCTTTGAAGACATCATTGGGGTGAGTGAAATGCTCACGAGTAGTGAAGCGATGATGGCAATCCCAGAGGTGATACCGAACGAGCCGAGAAACTTGCCCACGGTACCGCTCATGAATGCTAATGGCATAAAGATCACAAACAACGACAAACTTGTCGCAACCACAGGAAGCATGATTTCTTTCGTGCCACGCAGGGATGCCTCTATAGGAGAGAGGTGTTCCTCTTCCATCCAGCGGAAGATATTCTCGATGATAACCACCGCATCATCTACGACGATCCCGATCATCAACACCATCGCCAATAGCGTGATGTTGTTGAGCGTTAGTCCAAGCAGGGACATCACCGGAAAAACCGCCAAGATTGAAATAGGGATGGCGACTGCGGCAATGACTGTTGGACGCCAATCGCGAAGAAAGAGCAGGATGGTGAGTACAACCAACCCGGCAGCAAGCATCATGTGGAACTGCACTTCATGGAGTGATCCTTTGATGAAGCGAGACTGGTCTCGGATGACCACAATGTCGATATCGCCAAGCCCTTCGCGTGCGAAACTCTCTTCGAGCACGCGGATGCGTTCCTTAACGGTGTCGATGACCTGGATGGTGTTCTTGCCGCTCTGCTTCTGAACCACGACCGACACAGCGGATCGTCCGTCAAGCCGGGCCAATGAGCGGGGCTCTTCGATGCTGTCTTCGACTGCGTTGATTGGCCCAAGATCACGGATTCGAATCGGTTGCCCATCGACATTGGCCACGATGATGTCTGCAAACTTGCGGGGATCTGTGATCCGACCAACCGTGCGCAGCACCAACTCGCGGCTTTGTTGATCAACCCGCCCGCCCGGCAGTTCAATGTTCTGACTCTCCAAGGCTCGTCGAACATCGCCAATCGAGAGATCAAACGCTTCAAGCAGCTTGGTATCAATGGTCACATTGATGGCGCGGGGGTGCCCACCGATAAGCGTGACCGAGCCAACGCCTGAGAGGCTGCTCAGGTTCTCTGCGATCTGTATATCAGCGATCTCGGTGAGTTCTTTGGGATCACGGTTGCCCGAAATCGCAAGCGTCATGACAGGTGTGGCATCAAGATCAAACTTGTCAATGATCGGGGTCTCGGTGCCCGGTGGAAAATCAGAGAGAATCGTGTTGATCTTGCTTTGCACTTCTTGTTGAGCAATGTCTCGGTTCTTGCTGAGTAGAAACTGCACCGTCACAATCGAACGCCCTTCGGTTGTGGTGCTCCGAAGTTGATCAATCTCCGAGATTGTATTGACCGCTTCTTCGAGCCGCTTGGTCACCCCGGTTTCCATCTCTTCGACTGATGTGCCCGGGCGGTTTGTCGTGACGATCACGATCGGTAAATCGATGTCAGGGAAGAGGTCTACACCGAGTTTGCTATATGAGATGATCCCGAGCACGATTGGGAGCATGCTCATCATGACCGTAAAGACCGGGCGCTTGATGCAGAGTGCAGGAATGTTCATTCATCACCTCCAGATGGCGCAGAGGTGGAGGTGCCGTGTTGACCGGAGGCCTTCTTAGTTGATGGATCGATGACCGGGGCGGTGAGTTCCGAAGCAGATTTAACATCAACAGGCACACTTTGGGCAAGGTGAGAAGTTCCCGAGATGGCGACTTCATCGGTCAGTTGTAGCTCATCGGTGATAACCTCAACTAGATCCCCATCCCAGACACCGGTGGTGACATGGAACTCTGTGGCTTTCTGGTTTCGGATTGCAAAAATCTTTGAGATACCGATGTAGGTCACCACCGCCTCTTGCGGCACGAACATCACATCGTTCTCGATATGCGTCTTGATTGATCCACTTGCAAAGCCGCCCGAGCGTAAAAGCCCAGCAGTATTGTTGATCGAGACCTCGACTAAAAATGTCCGGCTGTTCTCGTTGATCTGAGGCGAAACTCTCGTCACCTGCCCGTAGAACGGCTCGTCATAGGCCTGAACCGTGATATCGACTTCGAGCCCGAGGGCGATTTCGTCAAGGTACCGCTCAGGAACCTTCGCCCTGAACTTGATCGGGTTTGGATCGATGAGGTGAAACATCGGAGCCCCGACCTGAATGTATTCACCCTGCGAGACGAACCGGGTCGCCACAGAGTAGAGCGTCTTGTTTTCGACTGATTCTGATTGATCCACCGGAGCACGGACGATGGTATCTTCCAGCGATTGCTTAGCCTGCGATAACTCCGCAGCCCTGACCTGAGCCCGAGCCCAGACCGCACGGGCATTGAGAACCGCAACATCGTACCTTTGCTGGGCGACTTGATAAGCGGTGAGCCGATCGTTGTAGTCCTGCTCTGCCAAGAGCGGCGGGACTTCTTCGAACATTGCTTTCGCGCGCCGGTGTTTGGCTTGGGCATTTGTCTGTTCGAGCCGAGCCATGGCAACCGTTGGCACCAGTTCGGGTGCAAAGTTACCCGGTGGAATCTCATCGAGCCCAATTTCTGCAAGCGTTGCTATGAGCGATGCTTGGCGTTGTGCAACGGTCAGTGTGTAGTCTGTTGCGTCGATACGGGCCAAGGCTTCGCCGGGCTTGACCTGGTCGCCGATATCATGAAAAACCTCAACAACCCGCCCGGAAACCTTTGCCGAGATGGTCGATTCCTCATCGCCAAAGAGTGTGCCGACTACTTCAACTGTTCGTTGCACATCATGAACCACGACGGGTCCGAGTGTGACGACGACTCTGGTGTCCTCTTCGGCTTGCTGCTCTTGTGCGGGCTTTGGCTTATGACACCCGGGCAACCCGATTATCAATGCGATAATCAGCGGCGAAAGAGCCACATGCCGTGAGAATCCAAAGCGACTGCTGGTGACAGAATGCAGCAAGCATGAGAAAGACAATACTGACGGGTCGGTTTTCATGGGCTATACTAGAATCAGTATTCAGCCATTTCAAGCGGAGTCAATAGTGCAAGTTCTCGATGAAACCAAACGCCTCAAAATACTCGATGTCGCAGCCAGGCTCTTCGCCACCGAGCCATTTCATGTCGTCACCCTCGACAAGATCGCCGCAGAAGCAAAGATCGGCAAGGGGACGGTGTATGTGTATTTCAAGAGCAAAGACGACCTCTTTGTCAGCCTGATCCTCGAAGCGACGGAGAGTTTACTTGATGAGATCAAGGGCGAGTCTTCGACACAGTCTTCACCGCTCAATGCGTGGGCCGAGATCAAACGGATCGTTGATGTGCTGTTCGAGTTTTGGCATCGACACCCGTATCTTTGTAGCCTGATGCGTGACGGGGTTGATCTGAAGGACCCGCGAATGGAAGAGAAGCGAGCTGAAATATCAAACCTGTGCACACAGGTCATCCGCCGAGGCGTTCGCTCGGGCGAGCTCAAGGACCCGCATCCAGAACTAACTGGGCAATACATTCTCGCCCTCGTTCGCCTCTCCATGCTCCATTCAACGCCGGGCGTGAGTGATCGGGTGCTTCGAAATCACATTCTCCGCATACTTGGCAATGGGCTTTTTGCAGCACACACTCCGGGTGAGGGCAAGTCATGAAACGAGTTCTCATGCAGAAGTTTCGACGAGACCAATCTAATACACAAACTCGGGCATGCCGAGTTGCAGCACTAATCTCGGCTTCTGGTGCCACGCTGATCTTGCTATCGGCGGGTGGGTGTACGGCCAACCAAGCACAGGATGTACAAACTTACCGCGATGTACTAACCCTTGATTCCTCAGTAGATTACTCGCCGGGCGAGCCATTGACACTTTCCAAAGCGGTGCTGTTGACGAACCAGACCAACGAGACCCTCGCGATCGAGGGTGAAAACTATCTTCAGGCAATTATTGATCGCAAGCGTTCGGTCGCATCTTTCCTTCCAACGCTTGATCTGCTGCCGACATATCGGTTTCAAGATGCTACCACCTCCCCGATCCCTGGCTTGAGCGAGAGCGAACAGTTCGACACGACTTTGTCGGGCAATATCACGCTCTTTGATGGGTTCCGCAACGCCAATCGACTCAAGGCCAGTGATATGACCATCGAGCAACACCGATGGTTGCTCCTTGATCTACGAGAGTCTCTCTTGCTCGATGTTGCCCGGGTCTATTACCGTGTATTGCGCGATGAGCAACGCGTGCTCGTTCTTGAGAACGCCGTCACGGTGCAGGAAGAGCGTGTCCGTGATATCCGTGCCAGGCAGCGCATCGGAGTCGTTCGTCCGCTCGATGCGGCGCAAACAGAAGCCCAGCTCTCGCAAACACGGGTTGGCCTGCTTAATGCGCAGAACGCTGTGAGGACAGGTCGGATCGCCCTCTCATTCCTGACGGGTACCGATTTAGCCAACTCGCCACTTTCCGACGGCTTTGATCTTCCTGAGTCCCCGCCGACGCTCGACGAGTTGCTCTCCATTGCCAAAGCCAACCGGCAAGACCTCGCGGCTGCGTCAGCGCAAGCACAGGCGGCACGGCACAATGTCGATGTCGCGATTGGAAAGTACGCTCCATCGGTCAGTCTGAATCTCGATTATTTTCTCACCCGTGACACCTTTCCTTCAGAGAGCGATTGGCTGGGGATGCTGCGGGTGAATATTCCCATATTCTCAGCCGGGCGAATCGAAGCCGATGTCCGTCAGGCGTGGTCACAGTTCCGTCAGTCTGTACTAGGATATTCCCTACTCAGACGCCAGATTCAACAGGATGTTGAGTTGGCCTATCAAGATGTTCGAACCAGTATTGCTCGCATGACCGAGCTCAAGGTGCAGTTGAAAGCCGCCCAAGAATCACTCCGGCAGGCCGAAGCTTCGTATCAGGAAGGGTTAGGGACAAATCTTGAACGCATCAGTGCCCAAGATCAACTCCTCAACTCCCAGCTCTTGCTCGCTAGCGAAGTCTACGACCAGAAGACCTTCTATCTTACTGCCTACCGTGCGATCGGTTCGATCACCGAGGGCACATCGGGTCTGGCGCTCCCGCCACAACCAGCGCCAAGAGCAGTGCCCGAGTCGCCATTCGTATTCCTTCCTAGTAAATGATGTTTTTATGTATGACGAAATTTACTCAATAGAATGGGCCAGCGGAGTATTCATAAACATATGGTATCAGACCTCTCAAGAATCATCCAAATATAAAAAACTCACCATCCCCAGAAAATCAAAGATACTATCCGTGATCTGGATCGACCAAAAGTACTGCCCGTCTGCGCAAATTTTTATGGCCTTCGACTAATCTCCCAATGCAAGATGGTGGTGGACGCAGTACCAAGCTCATACTCTGATAACATCGTCATGCATGAAGGGAGACAATCTAACAGCTGCAGATCCAGTGCCCAATGAGAACTGAAGATACCAACTGTCGCATCGGTTTGGATTTCGCATAGAGTTTCTGAACCCCAAGAAAACTACATCTCGACTCATTTCAGTCGAAATTCAGTCATCGCTTCCATTTTTTGCTAATTATTTCTGCTCTCTCCGATATCGTTCACTCCGCTCAGTGCTTTCTGTTGGGATAAACTCTGATATGGTGCTTCATTTCTTGGGGAAGAATCTGATTATTTAATTTTGGTGACCCACGAGGACAACTCGGCCAAAGATGAGGCGATATGAAAAACAGCACGCTTAAGATTCTGCTGACACCAACCCTAATCGTTTTGGCAGTAGCGATAGTCATGATTGCATGGAACCGAATGGATACTCCAGCAACCCCTGACGGCTTTATTGTGAGCAATGGGCGCATCGAAGCTACTGAGATCAATATCTCGACCAAACTTGCGGGCAGGGTCGAGGAGATATTGGTTGACGAAGGCGATTTTGTAACAGCAGGGCAAGCTTTGGTGCGAATGCAGACTGATTCACTCCAGGCTCAGCGTGCGGAGGCTATCGCGATACTCCAGCAATCAAAGCAAATGGTCGCATCGGCACACTCGAAGGTTGCGATGCTTTTGAGTGATCTTGCCGCCGCCAAGGCTGTCATTGTACAGCGAGAGAGTGAGTTGAACTACTCTAAAAGGCGGCTCGCGCGGTATGAGAAGGCGGTCGAGCAGCAAGCTGTCTCAGCACAGGAGATCGATGAGGAGCGTACTCGATTGCTTGTAATGGAAGCAGTTTTAAATGCCGCTCATGCACAAGCGACGGCTGTTGAGGCGAGTATCGAGGCGGCGCAAGCAGAAATAATCGGTGCTGAATACACAGTGATTGCTCGGGAGGCAACCGTCAACCGAATTGAAGCAGATATTGACGATTGTGTCCTTGTGTCCCCAAGAGATGGGCGTACTCAATACCGTATCGCTCAGCCCGGAGAGGTTCTAAACGCTGGTGGCCGCGCACTTAATGTGGTTGATCTAAGTGATGTGTACATGACCTTCTTTCTTCCCGAAGCGGTCGCAGGACGAGTTGCTCTAGGGACCGAGGTTCGGCTCATACTCGATGCTGTGCCAGAATATGTCGTCCCTGCTGAAGTGTCATTTATTGCCAGTACCGCGCAGTTCACACCCAAAGCGGTTGAGACTGCTATGGAAAGAGAAAAATTGATGTTCCGTGTTCGAGCCAGAATCACTCCTGAACTGCTCAAGAAACACCTCCAACAAGTCAAAACAGGACTCCCTGGTGTCGCCTGGATCAGACTTGACTCCAGCTACCAATGGCCCGAATCACTTTCGGTTCGTGTTCCGGAGTAAAATGGGCGATACCTCAACGAACTCGGTCGCTCGGTTATCAAATGTACGATTGAGGTACGGACGGGAGCACGCGCTTGATGGCATTGATCTAGACATCCCTGCGGGACAGATGGTGGGATTGATCGGACCGGATGGCGTTGGCAAATCGAGCATGCTCTCGCTCATCGCTGGAGCTCGAGTTGTTCAAACTGGCACGGTTGAGGTTCTTGGGGGAGACATTGCCCGGAAGCGTCACCGATCCATGGTCTGCTCGCGGATCGCGTATATGACGCAGGGACTCGGGAAGAACCTCTATCCGACGCTTTCCGTACAGGAGAATCTACAGTTCTTTGCACGGTTGTTTGGGCATAGCCGTGATGAGCAACGCCGACGAATCGAGAGTCTTACAAAGAGCACTGGGCTTTACGAGTTCCTAAGTCGGCCGGCTGGCAAGCTCTCCGGTGGTATGAAACAAAAGCTCGGGCTGTGCTGTGCTCTCATACACGATCCCAATCTTCTGATCCTTGATGAGCCAACGACTGGTGTTGATCCATTAGCGAGACGGCAGTTCTGGAACCTGATAGCACGACTCTGTAAAGATCAGCCAGAGATGAGCGTGATCGTTGCAACTGCGTATATGGAGGAAGCCGAGCGGTTTGATTGGCTGATCGCCATGGATGCGGGGCGGGTTCTCAACACCGGCACTCCGCACGAAATGCGGACAAAGACAGGGGCGTTAACGCTTGAGGATGCGTTCATTGAGCTCTTGCCCGAGGAGAAGCGGGCGGGGCATTTGCCTGTTCATCTTCCACCATTTGTAGAGGATGACCTAGAAGAGCATACGATCGAGTCAAGCGGACTCACAAAGAGGTTTGGAAACTTCGTAGCTGTCGATCATGTCTCCTTGCGGATCAAGCGGGGTGAAATATTCGGGTTTCTAGGTTCCAATGGATGCGGTAAAACAACAACCATGAAGATGCTCACCGGATTGCTCCCGGCGAGTGATGGTGAAGCATTCCTATTTGGAGCCAAGGTTGACGCTCGGGATATTCAAACGCGGCGACGGGTTGGATACATGTCGCAGTCATTCTCACTCTACAAAGAGTTAAGTGTTCACCAGAATCTGGTGTTGCATGCTCAACTCTTCGGTGTTCCAGCAACTGAAATCGATGAGCGCATACGAGACCTCGGAAAGCGATTCGGACTCGAATCCGATATGGGTAGTATGCCAGAGAGCCTCCCTCTTGGGATAAGGCAGCGTCTCTCGCTCGCCGTGGCGATGGTGCATAAACCCGAACTGCTGATTCTCGATGAGCCAACCTCAGGGGTTGACCCCATCGCTCGGGACGCGTTTTGGAGAATTATGATCGATCTTGCACGCCGAGATAAGGTGACGATCTTTGTCTCGACCCATTTCATGAATGAGGCGAAACGATGCGATCGCATATCCCTTATGCATGCAGGGAAAGTGCTTGTCAGCGGGGCACCCTCAGATCTTGTTCGCCAAGTTGGTGCAGCGGACATTGATGATGCATTCATTCATTATCTTGTTGATGCAGGCGCGGATATACCGAGTTCCGAATCCGAGTTTTCTCCTGATAGAACGAGCACGCCAAATCAACAGAATCGCCTGTTCAGTGTTCAACGGAGCTGGGGCTATGCAATCAGAGAAATGCTTGAACTCCGTCGTGACCCGACTCGCGGGGCACTCGCGTTGTTGGGGAGTATTGTCCTGATGTTCGTCGTTGGATTCGGAATCAGTCTGGATGTTGAGAACTTGTCATACGCTGTACTCGATCGGGATCAGACAACTCTGAGTCGCGATTATGTGCTCAACCTCTCAGGGTCACGATACTTTACCGAGCACGCACCGATCACGAACTACAGTGAGTTAGACCACCGGATGCGGAACGGGGAACTGTCCCTTGCGATCGAGATCCCCCCAGGATTTGCCCGCAAGCTTGAGCGAGGAGACCTGGTTCAGATCGGCGCTTGGGCCGACGGGGCGATGCCGACGAGAGCAGAAACTGTCCGCGGCTATATACAGGGGATGCATCAGCACTGGCTGCTTTCTCAAGCCAATAGACGAGGCATAGACATTATTACCAATGCGGTCGTTGAACCCCGGTATCGCTACAATCCGGATATCCGGAGTCTCCCTGCGATAGTCCCCGCGGTTATCCCGATGCTGCTTCTGCTCATCCCCTCCATGCTCGCGACACTGGCGGTTGTCCGTGAGAAGGAACTTGGCTCAATTGTTAATTTCTATGTCACTCCGGTCACTCGAGCTGAGTTCGTGCTCGGGAAACAGCTGCCATACATTGCTCTGGGTGTGATGAACTTTCTGCTTATGACGGCACTCGCGGTTACGGTCTTTGGTGTTCCTATGAAGGGAAGCTTTTGGACACTGCTCTTGGCATCGATTCTCTTTATCACATTTGCTACTGGGTTTGGGTTGTTCGTATCCACCTTAGTTCGAAGTCAGATCGCTGCGATGTTTGCGGTCATGATCGGGACAATCATCCCCGTAGTCCAATATTCTGGATTAATCAATCCGGTCTCATCATTGGAAGGGTTCGGAGCAACGATTGGCCATTCATATCCGGCGACGCACATGATCATTGTGAGCCGTGGGGTTTTCAGCAAAGCATTAAGTTATGCTGATCTCCATCATGCCTTTGTGTCACTTGCAATCTCTATTCCAGTCATCATGATCGCAACAATTGTGATGCTAAAGAAGCAGGAGTAGTGAATGCGGAGAAACTCTAAGTCAACAATCTTCAGACTCGGGATCAAGGAACTCAGGGGCCTGGTCCGTGATCCCATGATGATTGTGTTGATTGTCTATACTTTCACCGTATCGATCTATATCACAGGAACAGCTGTTCCTGAGACTCTACACAATGCGTCTATAGCGATTATTGACGAGGATCAATCGGCACTCTCCTCGCGGATAACCACCGCCTTTCAAGAGCCATACTTTGCAAAGCCGTACCAAGTTTGGATTGACGAAGCCGACATGGGGCTTGATGCAGGTAGCTACACATTTGTACTCAATATACCACCCGGGTTTCAGCGTGATGTCTTGTCCGGGGACAGCCCAGCTATACAGCTCAATGTTGACACCACACGAATGAGCCAGGCATTCTCAGGAAACGGTTATATCCAGCAGATCGTCATGAGCGAGGTTGATGAGTTTGTAGCCCGAACCAAAGGGGCGACACAGTCGCCAGTTGATCTAGCGATTCGAATGCGGTTTAACCCGAACCTTGAACAAGCATGGTTTGGATCGCTCATGGAGATCATCAACACGGTCACCATGCTCTCCATCGTGCTGACAGGATCAGCCCTGATTCGAGAACGCGAGCACGGCACAATCGAGCACCTATTGGTGATGCCCGTCACTCCCACTGAGATCATGATCGGAAAAGTGTGGTCGATGGGTCTCGTGGTTTTAGTTGGCGCAGCTATCTCACTGGTGTTCATCGTTGAACGCCTGTTGCAGGTAACAGTCCATGGGTCAGTACTCCTCTGGTTGCTCGGCACAGCGTTCTATCTATGTGCAAGCACTTCGATGGGGATATTTCTTGCCACACTAGCGAGATCCATGCCGCAGTTTGGATTGTTATTGATCTTGATATTGATCCCTCTTGAACTCCTTTCGGGTGGGGTGACACCCCGAGAAAGTATGCCAGAACTGGTGCAGTACATTATGCTCATTGCACCAACGACCCACTATGTATCCGCAAGCCAGGCGATCTTGTACCGAGGCGCGGGATTAGAAATCGTTTGGCCACAGTTCATGACCGTGCTCATTATCGCGACAGTATATTTTTCCATTGCACTCGCGAGATTCAGAAGAGCACTGAGTCAAATGGCATAAACTCATTGATGACTCAATCTGGTATGACGTAGGATCCAAAAACTCAACCGAACCGAATTCATTGGTAAGCGGGGGGCCAGCAGATTGTGACACTCTTCCAGATGGCAATCATCACGCCACAAAACGGTGTTTCGGTCTCACCTTGATTACAGGGTAGAGCAATCGAGGATCATCACCGACATGTTGTCGTCTAATCGTGATCTTGGGTTCGAGTTCACCTCCTTCCGTATAGCGTATGGGATCTGGATGGCGTGTTCCACACTCGGCTTCGCTTGGAGTCTGCATACTAAGAGAGGCGTGCGGGCGGTAGAGATTATGCCATTTGGCATATGCATCAAGACGTTTTTGTATAGCTATGAGGTTTGGCGGAAAGAGCGATACCCGCCACCAACGCTTCAAACTCCAGAAGAGCCGCTCGACCTTGGCGTTGAACTGCCAGACACGTGCCGGTGCTTGCGCGTGTTTGATCCCCCTTTGGATCATGGCTACGAAGAATGTATTTTGAAACTGCCCTCCACGATCCGTGATGATGAATCGTGGGGTTGTGTTTTTGTAGATAGATTGATCAATGAGTTTGAGTAGATCGGCTGTGGATGGGGTCCCTTGAAACACACGCAATCCAACAATTTTCCTGCTGAATCCATCGATGATTGCTGCGATCTCATACCGCATCCAGAGCACGCGCACGGTTGTCATGTCCATGTGCCAGACATGATGAGCACGGATTGGGGTAAGTAAATGGTTTGGTGTATTTCTACTCCTTGGATTCTGAAGTTCTCTAATTGTTGAGGATGGATTGCGAGATTGCTCCTCAAGGATTCGCCGAACCGATGCCCGGCTAATCTGGATCCCTGATCTTATGATGTGCAGAGCGATGGTGCGCGTACCGAAGTCACGCTCGGGGCAGAGCTGGCGTATTTCATGGACAAGCCATCGGACACCTTCGTGGAGTTTGTTCCATGGCGGTGCGCCAACTAGCTTGTCCGCTTTGAGTTTGTCACGCAGCGCCCGTTTCCAGTTGCGGATTGTGTTGGGATGGACGACGAACCGTGCTGCAGCTTCTTTGCTGGACCACCCACGCAAACGAATGAGCTGGAGAATCTCCGACCGCTCTTGCGGCGAATAGTGGGGTCGGTGTTTCGGAGATTTGCAATGACGCTGGGAGCGATAGATCGCCAGCTCACGCTCGAGTAAAACGGATTCGGTATGGGCATGGTCTCGCTGGGCCAGCAGACCCAACATGGGCAGGGGATGTTCATACGCCCGCGATCTCGCCGTTAAATAGCCCCGCATAAAGAGGGTTGAGACCGATTCAACAAGATCCCAAACGGATCGTTCACCATGATTCATCCCAGATCTCCCAATGTCCAGACATGCACTGCCAGACTCTGGTAAGATATGGCCTATGAAGTATTTAGGAGCTGATGCTGTGCCGAATCCATGGACAAAATGGACATCCAAAGTTGCTCCAAAGACCCACCACAATCTCCTGGCCCACCGCGGTGGGGCTTCAGGAGGGGCGGTTTCGCCAAATCTCGACCTAGTTTAACATCCAACGCCGATTCAGGGGAGCTATGCCGCATTGATCAACAGCGGTACGAGAGACTGTTTGACATATCTTGGATCACCCCCCGTTACAAACCAGAAAATCAAGAATCTGAATCAAGCGAAGACTGATTCCTTCATACCTCGAGATCCACCACACGCTGCTGCTCCACATCAACCAGCCCAAGATCCGTGAGCTTGAGCTTCGGGATCACAGGCAGTGGTAAGAAACTTAGCGGCATAAACGGGTCTTCGAGCGGGCATTCGATCGCCTGCACGCTTGCTAGCAACGCGTCCTGCTGCTCGATCAGGTCCATTGCATCGGCATCGGAAATCAGCCCCGCGATCGGGAGAGGGAGCAGAGCAAGCACCTTGCCGTCCTGAACGACGCACTGCCCACCGCCCGTGGTTTCGAGTGCTCGTGCTGCGATTACCATGTCGGTATCGTTTGTGCCAACCACAGCCAAGTTATGGGCATCATGGCCGACCGTGCTAGCAAGTGCGCCGTTCTTGAATCCGAATCCCGTGACAAACCCGAGCCCGATGCCATTGGATGTGCCGTGTCTCGCGATGACCGCAAGCTTGAGCAGGTCCCGTGACGGGTCAGCAACATAGCAGTCGTCCTCAATCTTGGGTTCGACATGCCGCTCACCGGTCACCAGTTGGTCCGGGCTCGCTTCGATAACGCGGATGAGCCTAGATGCTGTATTCACTTTGATCCGTAAGGAATCACTGGTGAATCCGGCGGCGAGTTTCACGGATCCTCTGCTCATCGAATCATCAGGCGATGCAGTCAGCTCCATCTCCACCGAATTCATCATCGCCCCGTCCCGAGCGATCAACTCACCACGGCAATACACAGACGATGGACGGATATCAGCTAGATTCTCGAACACAATCAGATCCGCTTGCCGCCCCGGTGCGATGGCGCCGAGGTTGGGCTGGCGGTAATGATCGGCCGCATGCAGCGACGCCATTGCGATAGCCGTCATCGGATCGAGCCCAAGGCTGACCGCTTTGCGAACAACATGATCGATGTGCCCCTGCCGATGCAGATCGCCGGGATGGCGATCATCGGTACAGAAGCAGAATCTCGACGCGTTGGCCTCGTTGACCGCGGGGATCAACGCCTCGACATTCCTCGCGGCGCTGCCTTCCCGAAGAAAGACCTGCATCCCAAGTGCGATTTTTTCGATTGCCTCACCGGCGGTCGTGCATTCGTGATCCGAGCTCACGCCCGATGCGACATACGCGCCCAGAGCCGGGCCAGTCAATCCGGGGCAGTGCCCATCAACAATCGCCCGGTCGAGCCCGAGCCTGACCTTGGCCAGCACCGACTCATCTCCAAGGAACACACCGGGGAAGTTCATCATCTCCGCAAGCGCCACGACTCGCGGATCATCGAACATCGGTTCAAGATCATCCGCCTCCAGCCGAGCCCCTGAGTTCTCAAACTTTGACGAGGGCACGCACGACGAAGCCCCGAACATGATGTTCATCGGGAGTCCAACGCTGGCATCCATCAATAGCTGAATCCCGGGCATCCCCAGGACATTGGCGATCTCATGGGGATCAAACACCACGCCGGTCGTCCCGTGCGGAGCCGCAATACGCACGAACTCGCGTGGCATCATCATGGTCGATTCAACATGCATGTGGGCATCGATGAATCCGGGCGCCAGATATCGACCCCCCAGATCAATAGTCTCGGAAGCATCCATCGCATCAGGTCCGATTGCAGCGATCCGCCCCCCAAAGACGGAAACGGCTACTTCTTCGATCCTCCTGGTAAACACATTGACCACCAGGCCATTAGTAAACACGATGTCAGCGGGGCCATCCCCGCGAGCGACGACCATCAGTTCCGGATCTGTTCTAGAAATCATCGACAACCATATCATCCCCACCTCTTCAGAATCGAAACTGAGCCGAGGATCTCCCCAATAATCCTCAGTAATCTCTTTCTGAGTCTGGATATCCAATATGCCAATATCAAATTCCTCCATCTCTACGGCCATTGCGGCGCTGCTTTTTCTAAGCCATGCTGCACAAGCCCAATCCAAATGGCCCGGCCCAGCCCTCCCCCTTGAACGATCCTTCCACATGGGATTCACCGGCTTTCCCTACGACGCGACCCAGCAGGCCGTAGACGACACCACCGAGTTCATCAACTCCCATGGCGATCTCGTCACAGTCCACAACGACCACGGCGTCCCCTGGCCAGAAGCTCTCGAAGGATTCGATTTCTCCCAAGCACTCCTCGATGACATCGCGGGATCCGTTGCAAGAATCGGTCCCGGCAAGAAGATCTATGTCTCCGCCACCGCTCAGAGCACCAACCGAAGCGACGGGCTCGCACCATACTGGGGCAATACCGACAACATGGATCTCCCGCCAGAATGGGCATCCAAGACGATCGACGATCCCGATGTCATCGCCGCGTATCTCAACTGGTGCCGGTTCCTGATTACCCAGTTCAACCCAGATTACTTCGCCTATGGGATTGAGGCCAACGGGGGATTCTCCTCCCCCACCGACCCGCGTTTTATCCGTTTTGAGAACTTCCTTGATAGCGTCTACCCGATCCTCAAATCCGATTACCCGGATCTCCCGATCTTCCTGAGCGTCCAGACCTCCAACACTGAATCCTCGGGACAACCTTTCTTCGACATGACCGCGGAGCTTCTCAACTATTCCGACTGGGTCGGGATCAGTTCCTACCCCTATTTCCGCTGGGACATCAACAATCCGATCGGGATCATCACAACAGGCAACCCCAACGACATCCCTATAGACCATCTCTCAGCAATCCGAGACCTCGCCCCCAACAAACCCGTCGCAATCACCGAAACCGGCTACCCCGCACAGGACCTTATCATCCCGATGCTTGCCGTGAATCAACCCGGCACTCAGCGATGGCAAGCCTCGTATGTTGACAAACTCTTCCGCGAACTCCAATCCTTCGAGGCCGAGTTCGTTGTCTGGTTCGTTCCCCGCGACCATGACATGCTCAACAACACAATTTTCCCCAGCGGAACCGACGATCCGATCTATTTCATCTGGCGTGATACCGGGCTTCTCGACGAGAACGGGGCAATCCGGCAGGGTCTCGTCCAGTGGGATCACTGGCTCGGGGTTCCTGTAGCAAAGAAAAACCAACTCTCTATCCGAGAGCTCCTACAATCTCCCCACGCCTATGAACTCCTCAAAGAGCGGATGACCAGCGAGCCAACAGAGCCATGTCCCAAATCGATCCCATGAAAAAAAGGCTCACCCGCATCACCTGCGCCGAGCATGTCACCCCGTTCCTCAAACAAGAAGTTGAGGCCCTCGGCTACGAAATCCAGGAAGAGGACCATGTCGCCGTCCATATCGGGGCGAACCTCGAAGACTGCATGCGCCTCAACCTCCACCTCCGCACCGCTCACCACACGCTCTGGCTCCTGACCCGCTTCCGCTGCCCCTCACTCGACGCCCTCGCAATTCAAGCCAGCGCCTTCCCATGGGAAGACCTGATCGACAACGACTCATACTTCACGATCACCTCCAACATCGAGCACTCTTCTGTCGACAACTCGATGTACCCCAACCTGCTCCTTAAGGACATGATCGTCGATCGGATCAAAGACAAAACCGGGGCGCGTCCCGACACCGGCCCGGACCGCTCGTGCGTCGTTATCCACCTCGTTTGGAAAAACGACCGCGCCTGGATCTATCTCAACACCAACGGCGTCCGATTGTCTGACCGTGGATACAGAAAGATGCCCCACGATGCTCCGATGCGGGAAACCCTCGCCGCCGCGGTCCTCATGGGGATGGGATATGACGGCACCACTTCACTCCTCAACCCAATGTGTGGTTCTGGAACACTCGCGATCGAAGCAGCACTCATGGCCGCCGGGCGAGCGCCGGGCCTGCTCCGTAACAACGCAAGCTGCCTACACACCGCACTGGATATCGACGATCTGTACATGGGCATGCGCCAAGAAGCGAAGAAGTCCAACCCGCCGGGTGTCGCCAAACCGATCATCGCGACCGACATCGACCCCCGCGCTATTGAAGCGTCCCGCAAGAACGCGATGACCGCGGGTGTTGAGCACTTGATCGACTTTGAGTGCTGCGACTTTGCAGAAAGTTATGTCCCCGATGAGCCTGGGCATGTAATCTTCAATCCCGAGTACGGTCTCCGCCTGGGCGAGACCGACGAACTCAAAGCAGAATACGCCCGTATCGGTGATTTCTTCAAGACAGACTGCAAGGGATGGACCGGCCATGTCTTTACCGGCAGCCGCGGGCTTTCTCATGAGATCGGACTCAAGACTTCGGCCCGCCATGTATTCTACAACGCCCAGATCGAATGCCGGCTCTTGAGCTATAAACTCTACGACGGATCACGCAAAGGCATGAGCCAACCATCGCAAACGGATGATCAGTCAACAGGTGAGTCCGCAATCGAAGATCCAACAGTCGGTTGAATCCGCCCCGCATCACGCCGGGCTTGACGCGATTCTTTCAGCTTGTACCCCACTTCAATGATCGCATCGATCACTGGGCGGAGATCGCGTCCGTGCTCGGTCAACTCATAAGTCACCGTCGGCGGCGAAGTCGGCTCGACCTTCCTGAGCACAGTCCCATCACGCTCAAGCTTCCGCAGTCTGGTCGTGAGCACCTTCGACGAGATCCCGGTGATATCACGCTTGAGATCACTGAACCGTCGAGGACCGTCATCGAGATACCAGATGATGTTGGGCGTCCAGGTGCCTCCGATCAAACTCAGGCATTCTCCAAGCGGACAATCCTTTGGGGGTTGCTCGGTGGGCATCGTGGGTTCCTTCCGAATTTATGGTCGATTCTGAGATATGAGCGTGGTTACCATATGGTAATAATGTGACCTAGTCGTCATTTATTCCATATATTACCAAAAGTAACCATGAGTGCAAATACTTCTTAACCTCCTTTGGTTCGTCTGGTGCATGGCACCCACACCGGATGTCTCCCACACCACTCCAAATGAGAAAGACACATGTCACAATCAATAAAAAACGTCATCATCACCGGATCCAACAGCGGCATCGGGGCCGACATCGCCCGCAAGTTCCTCGAACTGGGCGCCAGTGTCGTCATCAACGGGCGAAACGAAGAGAAGCTCGAGAAAGTCCGCCTTTCGCTAGGACACGAAGATCGCGTCATCGCCATCGCTGGCGATGTGGGTGATCCAGAAACCGGCAAACGCCTAGCACAAGCAGCGATCGAAAACTTCGGGGGGATCGATGTCCTGGTCAACAACGCCGGGCAGTTCGGGGTCAAGCCGTTCCTAGAAACCACCGGAGAAGACCTCGATCAGTTCTACAACTCAAACCTGCGGGGTACATTCTTTACCTCACAAGCGGTCGTCCCCGAGATGATCAAAGCCAAGCGTGGATCAATTATTAGTATCGGTACAGTACTGGTTAATCACGGGATGGCCAGCGCACCGGTCACAGGCCCGATGACGAGCAAAGGCGGGATCCATGCGTTCTCGGTATCACTCGCAGCGGAGCTCGCCCAGCACAATGTTCGTGTGAATGTAGTCGCGCCGGGGATCATCCGCACGCCTTTGATTGGCGAAGGCGCCGATTCGTTCGCACCGATCCACCCACTGGGTCGTATCGGAGAGGTCGAAGATATTTCTGACGCTGTGGCCTATCTTGCAAAGGCAGAGTTCGTCACCGGCACCGTACTCGAAGTTGATGGAGGATACACACATGGACGATAAATCACGCTTTGAAATCCTGGTCGGTCTGCATGTCACAGATGACGAAAGCTACGACAAGTACCGCGCCGGGATGACCCCGATCCTCAAAGAACACGGCGGCTACTTCCGCTACGACTTCAGAATCAGTGAAATGCTCAAAGGCGATGCCCAAGACCCAATCAATCGAGTCTTTATTCTTTCATTCCCTGATCAGAGCTCAAAGGACCGGTTCTTCTCCAATGCATCCTACAAAGAAGTTCGTGCATTGCACTTTGATCCCGCCGTCAAGGCTGCTCATCAAATCGCGGCGTACACGGCCACAGATTTGAGTTAGCGACCTGGATTACCGCCCATATTCGACGCTGCCCCCCCTTGTTTTAAACCAGAGTTCTTATCACATGGCACCGCTTCGTATGTTCGCTCATCTAATGCATGCGATAAGACGATCTACATGTCTCTTTAACCTATACCCTAATTCCACAAAACACTCAGTACAAGATCGTAAATATGAGCAACACAAACACATTAACCGGCACCGAGCAGTTCTTTGATACCAACGAGATCATCGTTTCGAAGACCGACACCAAAGGGCGGATCACCTACGCCAATGAGGTCTTTCTTCGAGTTGCGCTGTACTCCGAAGCAGAAGTGCTCGGTAAAGCACACAACATCATCCGGCATCCGGATATGCCCCGTTGTGTCTTCCGATTTTTATGGGACCGTATTGCCGCCAAGCATGAGGTTTTCGCCTATGTAATCAACCGATGCAAAAACGGCGACCACTACTGGGTCTTCGCTCATGTGACCCCGACCATAGATTCCAATGGTCGAATCATTGGATACCACTCGAGCCGGCGCGTCCCAAGTGAGTCTGCGCTGGAATCCATCAAACCGTTGTATGCCGAGCTCCTCGCGATTGAAGCTAAATTTCACACGCCCCGCGAGCAGTGGCAGGCGTCCCTCCCCGTACTCGTCGGAAAGCTCGAATCGATGGGACTCACCTACGACGAGCTCATTTTCAAACTCTGCGCCTAGTACCAATTTTGTACCCCACGATATCACATAGCCTTTCACATCGGCATCGGAGAACACAATGACAACCCTCGGATTCACGACCTCATCATCAACTCAATCTGGTTCTGATAGCAAATGGATCCACGAGGCAACCCGCGTGTGCACCAGCGCAGCGAAGGGCGATCTTGAAGCCCGAATACTAAATATCGACGAAACATCTGAGTTCGCTCCGATGCTCCACGCAATCAACCACATGCTCGACATGACCGATGCCTTTGTTCGCGAGGCCGCTGCTTCACTCTCGTTTGCATCAGAGGGCAAATATTTCCGGCGAGTACTCCCTGAGGGTCTACTCGGAACGTTCGGTCAAGCCGGCGAAATTATCAACAATGCCACCGTCCAGATGGGCACCGAAGCGTTCCAGCTCCGTGAAGCCGAGCAAGAACGAGGCGAACTTATCAACGATATCACCACCGCAAAGGATGTCTCGAGCAGCCTTGCACAGAGCACCGATGATATCGAACACATGTCCAGTGTCATCAGCACCATCGCCTACAGAACCAATCTGCTTGCTCTCAACGCGACCATCGAGGCCGCCCGTGTTGGCGAAGCCGGAAAGGGCTTTGCGGTCGTCGCCGACGAAGTCAAAAAACTTGCTAGCCAATCTGCAGTCGTGACCAAAGACATCCAGACTAATGTCACCGCAATCAAAGAATCCTCAACGGAGACCGTTGCATCGATCGATCGGATCTGGAAAGTCTTGGATCGGCAAGTCAAAGCGAGAGACGATGCGGTCAATGGCATTCATCCGGAATAATCACAGCTCAGATTCCCCAAATCAACGATCCGAGTCTTGAGCAACCCTGCGCCTACCGTTGCCCATGAGCGACCCAGCCAACATCTTGCCCGGACTTACCGAAGACCCCGCCAACAGCGCACTGCCTTATAAGCTCGCCTGCTTGTGCGATCTCCGAGATAAGGACGGCCGAATCCTTCTCCTCCATCGGATCAAAGAACCCAACAAGGGCCTCTGCTCCCCGATCGGCGGAAAGCTCGAGATGCATATTGGCGAATCCCCCGCACAATGCGCCCAGCGGGAGATCTCCGAAGAAGCCGGCATCCATGTCGATATCAACGACATCCGCTTGGTTGGTTTGATCGCCGAGACTGCCTTTGAGGGCAAGACCCACTGGTTGCTGTTCTACTACCGTGTCATGGTTCCTGTCGAGGTCGTCGATGGGCACATGAACGAGGGCGAACTCCGCTGGCACAATCTCGAGGATGTCGAGTCGCTCCCGATCCCCGACACCGACCGCGAGATCATCTGGCCGATGGTCAACAAACACGAGAAAACCGGCACCGATGGAGGACCGGGCTTCTTCTGTATCCACATCGATTGCCAAGGCGATAAACTCAGCTGGACCATCGAGCAAGAATCGAAAACGAGTTAACTCTCAACTGATAATTCGAGAACAAAAAAACACCCGCCGAAGCGGGTGCTTTGTATTGAACTGTTGACTCTGACTCAGCCGGAGGCGGCCGCAGATGCTTCAGCCTTCTTGCGAGCGTCTTCGAGCGTGCCGACATACATGAACGCCGATTCTGGGAGTTCATCACCTTCGCCGTCACAGAGACGCTCGAAGGAATCGATTGTTTCGTCAAGCGAGGTGTTGATGCCTGGGAAACCGGTGAAGATTTCAGCAACATAGAACGGCTGGGAAAGGAACCGTTCGATGCGGCGAGCCCGGCCAACGATCTGCTTGTCCTCATCGGAAAGCTCGTCAACACCAAGAATCGCGATGATGTCCTGGAGGTCTTTGTAACGCTGGAGGATCTTCTGAACGCGCTGGGCAACCGCGTAGTGACGCTCGCCGATGACACCCGGATCAAGAATACGGGAGGTCGATGACAACGGGTCAACCGCTGGGAAGATACCCTTTTCAGCAATCGAACGCTCAAGAACCACGAACGCATCGAGGTGAGCAAACGCGGTCGCTGGTGCCGGGTCAGTCAAGTCATCCGCAGGCACATAGATCGCCTGCACAGAGGTGATCGCACCCTTAGCAGTCGAGGTAATGCGTTCCTGAAGCTGACCCATTTCTGTCGACAGGGTTGGCTGGTAGCCCACCGCCGATGGCATACGACCGAGGAGTGCCGACACTTCCGAACCCGCCTGGGTAAAGCGGAAGATGTTATCGACAAACATCATGGTTTCTTTACCGGATTCATCGCGGAAGTTCTCCGCCATGGTCAGGCCCGAGAGAGCAACGCGGAGGCGTGATCCCGGAGGTTCATTCATCTGACCGAAGACCATCGCGACTTTGTCGAGCACGTGTGCTGTGTTACCTTCGGCATCAGTGAACTCGGCCTCAGCCATTTCACGCCAGAGGTCATTGCCTTCGCGGGTGCGTTCGCCAACGCCGCAGAATACGGAGTAGCCATCGAACTCACGAGCAACACGGGCGATCATTTCCTGAATAACCACGGTCTTACCAACACCGGCACCACCAAAGAGCCCGATCTTACCACCACGAACAAACGGGCAAAGCAGGTCGATGACCTTAATGCCGGTCGCGAGGATCTCGGTTCTTGGGTTGAGTGAGGAGAACGCTGGCGGAGCACGGTGGATCGGAAGGCGTGTTACGCCTTCAAGTGCTGGCTGGTTATCGATTGGATTACCCAGTAGGTTGAACACCCGCCCGAGTACCTTCTCGCCGACAGGGACAGTCACGGGTCCACCGAGGTCGGTGATCGCCATGCCGCGGGTCAAGCCATCGGTTGTTCCCAGCGCCACGGCACGGACTCGTCCGCCACCAAGGTGCTGCTGAACCTCACCGGTTAGCTCGACCTTCTTTCCACCGAGTTCAAACTCGATGAAGATCGCGTTGTAAATATCGGGCAAATCGCCCTCGGGGAACTGAGCATCGAATGTTGATCCGATGACCTGAGTGATTGTGCCTTTTGTACCAGCTGCCATAGCGGTATCCTTTCGGTGAAATCGCGTAAATCGGTCTCATCTAGGGGGCGAATCAGACGCCACCCATTGGGCCACAACGATAGGGCCCCGGATCGTCTCTTGCCTAGCATGAAGGCGTGATGATACAAAAAACACACCCAATTCGTCCCGCCGCTCTCCCCAGATTGTCCGCGGTTCTCCTGATCCTGCTGACCACCCTGAGCGGGCTCTCGTCCCAGTCCATCGCCCAAGGGGCCGGCTCTGAGAATCAGGCACAGGGCACCCATGCCGCCAACTCCCCTGAATCCGGGCTCCAGTCCCCCCAGGACACCCTCCGCACCTTCTTAACAGGGATCACGGGCAACCAAGCATCCCAGATCGAAGACGCCCTGCGGTGCTTCGATTTCCCATCCGGGCTCCTCCACTCTGCCAAGCTTTCCGCCGCTCGCGACCTCTATGAGGTCTTCAATCGGCTCGAATACATCGCCTACAGCGACCACCCGGACAGCCTGGACTCCGATTCCTACACCTTCTACCCGGACACCGCCCGATCCCTCAGACACCTCGCATGGTCACGGAAGTTTGACGCCGGCGAGATCCTCCTGACCCGCGACCAGCAAGGCTCATGGCGGTTCTCACGCTCAACCGTCGAAACCATCCACGCCCTCTGGATTGCAACCGAGGGCGAAACTCCCGCTGTCAAATCAGATCTCGAACGCACCCTGATCCAAAACATCCGGGGTTCGGTCCCCAACGCCCTCAAAGGAAAGCTCTTCGTCGGGCTCGAAGCATGGCAGTGGGTCGGGATCCTCCTGGTCATCTTCCTGGGCATGATCGCTGATCAGATCGTCCGTGCATTCCTCCGCACCGGCTGGCACCGCTTTGAACTCAAACGGGGCAAGCCTGTCGAGAAAGAATCACTCGGCCGAGCCGTCCGCCCATTCGGACTGCTCGCAGCTGCTGGGGTCTGGTACTTCGCTCTCGACCAAGGGCTCCTCCCCCCCACCGCTACAACAGTCCTGCTCGTCGCGGTCCGCCTGTTCTTCATGATCTCGATGGTCTGGGCCGCCTTCAGAGTCACCGATCTGGTCGGTGACTGGCTCTCGGCCCAAGCCGCCAAAACCGAGACCAAGTTCGACGACCTCCTCGTCCCCATGGTCAAACGCACCGCCAAGCTCTTCATCGCCGCCATCGGGCTCATCTACATCGCCAACGCTTTCCAGATCGAAATCATGCCCCTGCTGACAGGTCTGGGCATCGGCGGCCTCGCCTTCGCCTTCGCTGCCAAAGACACCATCGAAAACCTCTTCGGCTCCATCGCCGTCATCCTCGACCGCCCCTTCGAAATCGGCGACTGGGTCGTCGTCAACGATGTCGAGGGCACCGTAGAGGACCTCGGATTCCGCTCGACCCGCATACGCACCTTCTATAACTCCCTCGTCACCGTCCCCAACGCGACCCTCGTCCGCGCCAAGGTCGACAACTACGGCCGCCGCCAGTACCGACGCTTCACGACAAAGCTCAATGTCACCTACGACACCCACCCCGAAAAAATCGAGGCCTTCTGCGCCGGCATCCGCGAGATCGTCAAGCTCCACCCCTACACCCGTAAAGACTATTACCATGTCTGGCTCAACAGCTTCGGCCCCCACTCCCTCGACATCCTCGTCTACATCTTCTTCGAATGCCCTGACTGGTCCATCGAGCTCCGAGAAAAACACCGCTTCATGCTCGATGTCGTCCGCCTCGCCGATCGCTTAGGCGTCGAGTTCGCGTTCCCAACCCAGAAGCTGCACATGGTCCAAGACGACCCGGCCCAGTTGCATTCACCAATGGAATCCCCGGACTCAGCCGCCGAACGCCGCTCGGTCCTCGATGGTCGCAAGGCCGCGAGGGAGATCACAAGCGAACAACCCTGGAAACAAGACCTCCCAGGCGCGGTCCTCTTTGCTGAAGAGTTCGATTCAGAATACGAAGCCCGAGGCGACGGCGGCGGGTAAAGCCACCCTCACTCCGCGAACATCGCCTCAACAAAATGCTCCGGATCAAACGCTTCAACATCCTCTGGAGTCTCCCCCAGCCCAATGAACTTCACCGGGATATTCGTCGCCTCTTTGATCGCCACCACAATCCCGCCGCGGGCGGTGCCATCGAGTTTGCTCAGGAAGATCCCCGTCACCCCCGCCGCCGCATCAAACTCCTCGGCTTGCCGCAGAGCATTCTGCCCGCTCGTCGCATCAAGTACCAATAAAGTCTCATGCGGGCCGCCGGGGATCTGCTTATCGATCACCCGCCGGATCTTGGTCAACTGATTCATCAGCCCTGACTGGGTCTGGAGACGACCGGCTGTATCAATAATCAACACATCAACCCCGCGAGCTTTGGCCGCAGCACACGCATCAAAGGCAACGGCCGCGGGATCCCCGCCCTGCTGGCCCTTGACGACCTCAACGCCCAATCGCTCGCCCCAGATTTCGAGCTGGCGAACAGCCCCCGCGCGAAAAGTATCACACGCACCAAGCAGCACGGTCTTTCCTTCACCGGTGAGCTGGTTGCAGAGCTTTGAGATCGAGGTCGTTTTGCCAACGCCGTTGACCCCGGTCATGAGGATGACCATGGGTTTGGTTTCGCTCATATTGAGCGTGCGGTCCTGCGCGGGCCACATCGCTTTGAGTTCGGTCTTGAGGTACTCGATGACATCCTCACCCTTGGTGAGTGTGCCGGCTTTGTAATCAGTCTTGATGCCCTCGATCAGCTTGGCCGTCGCCGCTACACCGACATCGGATTCGATCAGTCGTTTCTCGATCTCACGGATCAGATCATCGTTGAGTTGCTTGCCAGACAACACCGACCGCAATGACGACACAAAGGTCTCGCGGGTCTTGCCGAGTCCTTTTTTGAGTTTGTCGAGTGTCTTGCGGAAGATCGCCATGAGTCACAACTCCGAAGATTCAGCAGCCGCTTTGTCCGCTTGGGCCAAAACCCGCTTGAGCACCTTATCGAGCAGCCCATTGACAAACCCGGGAGACTCCGCAGTCGAGAACTGCTTGGCGAGCTCGATCGCTTCGTTGACGCTTGCCTTGGGTTTGGGGTCAGCGATCTTGGTCATCTCGTAGTGCGCCAGCCGCAGGATCGCCCGGTCCACTGCGGGCATCCGGTGGACCGCCCACTCGGTCGAAAGCTCATTAAATTCTGCGTCGGCAAGCTCGATATTGGCATACGCCCCTTTGGCCGATTCGAACGCACGATCGCGGTCCTTCTCGCTGAGCTTCGATGACGGGTCAGCAAAGCTGAGCCCCTCGCTCAGTAGAGTGTCCGTGTCGTCGAGCGAGCTGCGGATCAACTCGGAGTCGAGACCCGCCCGTGCATCGAGCTGGTACAACGCCATCAAGGCCAATCTTCGGATGTCTCTCGGTGAACCCATGTATCAAACACCCTCGCCGGCGATGCCGGCCTTATCAGGAACTTCAAAGCCCGGAGCGAAACGAATCCCCGGCGTGTTGTTATTCTTCGCTTCAATCAACGCGCCGATCGCGCCTGCGGCACCAAGCACCGCGGTCATCGCCTCGGCGCCCTTATTACCAACATCGCCCCCGGCGCGAGCACGCGCTTGCTCAATCGTGTTCGTCGTCAATACCCCGAATGCCACAGGCACGCCGGTCTTGATCGTGATTTGTGCAAGCCCGTTTCCCACAGCACTAGAAATATGCACATCGTGATCAGTCTCCCCCTTGATCACACACCCGAGACACACCACCGACTCATACAACCCAGATCCGGCCGCCGCGTTGGCAATCGAAACCAACTCATACGCCCCAGGTGCCTCAAGAATCGCCAATGATCCATCGTTCCCCCCAGCAGCCAAGTACGCCCCAACAGCCCCATCAAGCATTACCGAGGTGACCGAGTCGTTGTAGCGGGACACCACAACGGCGCACGGTCCCGGTCTGCTGGATGGATTGGATGAATCAGAGGTCATAGGGGGGATGGTAGACCCCCAACCCGCAAGCGATGTTGGAATTGCATACCATCACCGTATGCTGTACTGGGTCCGCAAAGCCGCTCCGATGCTCAAGCTCACCCGGGTGACCACCGGGTTTGGGGCTGTTGGGAACCTCTGGTTCGTGATCCTCTGGTCGAGGACCACCCCAGGCGAGCACCTTCCCACATTCCTCAGTGAAGAACCCCTCTGGGTAGCTCTGACAGGCGGGCTACTGGTCGGTCTTGGGCTCTATTCATTCGGGGCTGCACTCAACGACCTGCTCGACATCCACAAGGATCGGGCACTGGGCACACCGGGACACCCGATCGTTGACGGCTCAGCCTCTCTGGAACTGGCGGTCTGCGCTGTTGCCGGTGCTCTGATGTTGGCCGTCCTCGGGGCGACCTTCTTTGGCACCGGGGCCATTCTGCTGACGCTCGTCCTGGCAGTCGCGATCCTGATCTTCAATGCTCTTGGCACCGATCTCCCCGGCATGGGGATGGTCCTGCTGAGCTTGATCTACGCGGGCCACATGCTCATCCCAAATGTCTGGATGCGGTTTATGCTCCCGGTGTGGCTCGTGATGACCCACGCGATGGTGGTCCTTGCCCTCGCCCAGTATCTTGGCCGCCGATCGCCCCCGATCTCACGCAGGGCGGCTATCTTCGCTGGAGTCGGATGGGGGACCGGATCGCTCATGCTCCTGGCGCTGGCGTGGGACCGGAGAGGAACCGACGGGCTCTGGCCCAACGCGGTCCCGATGACCGCGCTCATCTATCCCGCAATCTGCGTGATCCTCTTTGCGATATTCATCTACAGAAAGACCAAACGACATGGCACCGGTCCAAAGCTCGGAGAACGGATCACCCGCTACGGTGCGATCTGGCCAACTTTGTATGGTGTCGGCTGGCTCCTAGGGGCTGGACACCAAAGAGCCGCGCTGCTCATGGTCGGGCTCAGCGGCTTGGGATTCCTCTCGATGACCGTCCTTCGAGAGTTCTACGCCCTCATCGACGAACCCGTCGGCTACCGCCTCTAACTCCTCTCAAACTAGAGCCAGAGATCAGTTAGATCGAAGACGAGGCTACCCATAAAACACCCGATGAGATTCGGTACTCGGTTCAAGAATCACATCTTTCCGGCATACAAATCAGAGTTACCGGCAGACAGAACTCAGAATAATTCTAATGCAAAGAAGATCGCGGTAAACACAAGGTCGGCGACCACAATCGCGACAATACACTCGACCACTGTGTAGGTCGTTGCACGCCCGACACCCGCCGCCCCGCCGGTGACACGGAGCCCGTTGGCACACGCGATGATCCCGATGAGTGTCCCGAACACGGCGCCCTTAGCGACCCCGGTCCAAAAGTCGACCATCTTGGCCTGCTGGAGCATGTTGTCCATGTACGTGTCGTAGGGAATATCAAGAACGGTGATCGCAATTCCCATCGACGCGACGATGGCCGCGAAGCTCGACATGACACCGAGTGCGGTCATCGAGATCGTGGACGCCAGCACCCTTGGAACCACCAGGAACCGTACCGGATTGAGCGCGTGGGCTTCGAGCGCCTCGATTTCTTCGGACACCACCATCGTCCCGATCTCAGCAGCAATCGACGCCCCGGCAAAGCCCGTCAGCACAATGGCGCCGATCAATGGACCGAGTTCACGCAGCACCGCAACAGCGATGATATTGGCCACCTTGTCCTTGGAGCCAAACTCTTCGAGCGGAGGCGACAACTGCAACGCAAGAATCAGCCCGACGGCACCCGACACGATCATCACAATGAATATCGACCGCACACCGATCCGCACAATCTGAGAAATAATCGCGCTCCGCCCGAGCCGATACCGTTTGTTGGTCAGCCCGCGGTACACCCATTTCGATGCCGTGAGAAGTACATAAAATACTTCGCCCGTGTGCGAAACAATCCCAAGAACTCGGCGCCCAATCATCGCGATCGGATACAGCACCACTAATACAAGCAGCGGGAGTCTGGATTTTGTTTCCTCTGGTGGGGTACTCATCAATAGACCGCTCAGGAATCCAAGGCTTCTTGGCGTGACTCCTTGATACTAAAGAACGCATCAAGACGCGCGATCTCAAAGATCGCTCTGACCTTTGGGGTCATGGATGCGAGATGCAACGCGATCGACTCGTTCTTGGCGATCCGCATCGCTTCGACAAGCGTCGCCAGTCCCGATGAATCCATATATTGGACCTCGGAGAGATCAATGATCATCCTATCAAGCCCCGGCTTGAGTTCCCCCTTGATCGCGGTGCGGAGGATCGGCGACCGGCTCATATCCACATCGGCGGTCGGTGATATAACCACCACCCCGGTTGCTGGTAGTTCTGTACGGATGAAGTCGTTATCTGAAGAAGCCATCGTGTCCCTTCTGTGCCCCACAATCGTCCGCACCGGTCAAATGACCATGCACGCATAACCTGCCAAATCCACAACAGCGAGGCAGGAACGATCGGGAGATATTCAGATGGTATCAGGAAACTTGGCGTTGCGCAGGGGTCGAGCCCGACGATATTTGCCCGATGCGTGGTGCCTGGTCTGGTCTTGGGGCGGATTTACTCATCCGCAGCCTCATCCCTTTGCCCTTTCGCTTCTCAAAGAGCACCTCGTCCATCACCTCACGCATGATGTGGACACCCAATCCCCCGGGTTTGATATCGCTTAGATCTCGGCCGATGATCGTGTCTGGATTGATCTGCTTAGCCTCGTCTTCGATGATGATTTCGATACCCCCGAAGGTCGATTCGTCAGGCCTCTGAGGGTAGATGGTCAGCCAGATCGGGCGGTCGGTCTGCCTCTGATATCCGTGACGGATGACATTGCACATCGCTTCATCGAGAGCCAGCGCGATCTTCGAACACTCCATGTCCCCGAACCCTACCCGGTGCGCGATACACGAAACAAGCTCGCGGGCACCGCACAAATACATGGGATCAGAAACAAGTTCGATCTTGATAGGCTTCACTTCGGTATGTTGTGCGGCTTTCTTATTCATGGGCAGAGTTGTTCGTTGTCGCTCATCCTTGTGGTAAAGAACTAGATACATCCAAAGGTCATTAGGAGTTCACCCGTCGGTATTGTTCATCCCAGAATCATTGATCTCATTGTTCATCGGCGAATCGTCGTGACCCTCACCATCCCCATTGTCTTGGCCCGATAAGCCAATGTACGCTCGCCATCGCTCGATGGCCTCGAGCCGCTCCCACTGCGGAGCAGCGTGTTCATACTCCAGCGTCGTCCCTTCACGCTGCTCAAGAGCCCGAATCGCCAGCATCCGCTCGGCGGGGTCGTTTGATCCGAGTTTCTCGACAAGTTGGATCCGGGATTCTTGGTCATCCTCCTGGGCTGCAAGGGCAATCGCGTCAAGACGCTTGGTCGGAGCAGGCGAATCGAACCCTATCTGAGGGCTCGGGCATCCACCCATCCCGATCGGCACTATCAAGAGTGTCCCTATCAATCCCGTCACTCGCAACCCACGATACATGCTCAACATGCGACAATGCTATGCCCCCAGCATCCAGAGCGTCTATTCGGACCAAACCCACCGCCTGTTCCCATCCCATCCACGCCAAAGCAGATCCGGTTCGTGCCTAGACTCTCCCCTAGCTCTCAAAAGAACCCACAAGGCCCATTATCGGACCTAAGCACGGAATCCACCATGCATATCCACGATGAAACAATCCCGGTTCTCGACTTCGGATCCCAAACCGCACAGCTTATCTGCAGGCGTGTCCGCGATGCCGGGGTCCACTCGGTCTTGGTCGCCCCAACCATCACCGCCGACGAACTCAAAGCGATGAACCCAAAGGGCATCATCCTCTCCGGTGGTCCCTCCTCCGTCACCGACGAAGGCGCCCCAACGATGGATCCCGCGATTCTCGAACTCGGGATCCCAATCCTCGGCATCTGCTATGGGATGCAGTTGAGCTGCAAACTCCTCGGCGCCACCGTCACCAAAGAAGACCACAGCGAGTTCGGACGATCAATCCTCAAAATCCATTCACACACCCGAGGCATCTTCGGAGCCGTCCCCGAATCCACACAGGTCTGGATGTCCCACGGCGATCAGATCGACAACCTCGGAAACGCACACCTCGAATCCATCGCCTCCACAGACACCTGCCCCAACGCAGCCGTCCGCTCCACCAACTCCAACCACAACTTCGTCGGCGTCCAGTTCCACCCAGAAGTCACCCACACCCACCACGGCCCGGACCTCTTCCGCAACTTCCTCTACGAAATCTGTAAATGCTCAGGGCTCTGGAAGATGGCAGACTTCGCAGATGAAGCGGCACGCAAAGTCAAAGAAGCCGTCGGAGACAAACGCGTCATCTGTGGATTGTCCGGCGGAGTCGATTCCTCCGTCGTCGCCGCACTCCTCCACAAAGCGATCGGCGATCAACTCACCTGCGTCTTCGTAGACAACGGCCTGCTCCGCAAAAAAGAACGCGACCTCGTCGAGCATACCTTCAACGACCACTTCCAGATCGACCTCCGCGTCGTCGATGCCTCGAAAGAGTTTTTAGGCGATCTTGAAGGCGTTTCAGACCCTCAAGAGAAACGCCGGCTCATCGGGCACCGGTTTATTGATATCTTCAAGGAAGCCGCCGATGGGATCGAGGACGCAGACTTCCTCGCCCAGGGCACCCTCTACCCCGATGTCATCGAATCCGGACACGGCCACTCGGGCAACAGCGCCAACATCAAACTCCACCACAATGTCGGCGGGCTCCCCGAAGAACTCGGCTTCAAACTCATCGAACCAGTCCGCGAGTTGTTCAAGGATGAAGTCCGAGCACTCGGAACTGTATTGGGCGTCCCCGACAACATCGTCTGGCGTCACCCCTTCCCGGGACCGGGGCTCGCCGTGCGCGTGCTGGGCGACATCACCGAAGACAAGCTCGAGATCGTCCGCAACGCCGACGAGATCCTGCTTGAAGAAATCGTCGCAGCCGGGCTCTACCGCAAAACCAGCCAGGTCTTCGCGGTCCTCCTCCCGATCCAATCCGTAGGCGTCATGGGCGACGGCCGAACCTACGAACGCGTCATCGCGCTCAGGGCCGTCGAAACCCAAGACTTCATGACCGCCGACTGGGCCCGAATCCCCTTCGATGTCTTGGCACGGATCTCCACCCGAATCATCAACGAAGTCAGCGGTGTGAATCGCGTCGTCTACGACATCTCAAGCAAACCACCCGCGACGATTGAGTGGGAGTAAAATCCCTCACCTCACACATAGATGGGCGCGTCTTGAATACGATTCTCCATAGCTTCGACATCCTTACCACCCAAGCGCATCGAACCCTGAACTTCGACCAGATCTGAATCATCGCCTTCAACAATCTGCAACCCCGTTTCTTCCGATAGTTGCTCAGCGAATCCAATTGCGAATGTAGGATCTTTGAAGGCTCCGATGATCCCTTTATGAGCCCCTGCAGAAAGAACCACCAGCGAAATCAAATGCTTCTCATTCCAAAGCTTCGATGCGACGATGCAGATGCTTGATTCCCCATAAGCACTCGGCTCTTTTCTGTCTTGAGCAAACCGGCAACTTCCATCAGCAACTGAAACTGTAATTTCTACGCGGGTGTTGTATTTTCGCCAAAGCCACATGAAATATACCACACCACCCAACATGGATATTTCCAGCAGCAAAGTTGGAACTGGCATCCCGTTACCAATTGTTGCCATCGAGCCCCAGCCCTGCCAAACAAGCAAAATGAGACCTGCAATACTAAAGAATGAACAAAATCCTATGGCGATTCCTAGAACAGATTTCGTCGTGCTTGAACCTCTATAGGTATACGAAACCCATGCCTCTCTCCGTGCCAAAGGTGCTACTGCAAATGGCACAGGATAAGGCAACTCATATTTGCAAGGCTTCTTAAACATCGCTCGTCATCCCCCACCGCTCATGATCCTCCCACACTCCCTGTATCTGCAAATACTTCTCCGAGTACCCCTCGCGCACAAACCCAACCTTCTCAAGCACCCGCCGCGACGCGACATTCCGAGGCAGCGTATTGGCACACACCCGATGCAATCCTAAACCACCTTCATCACTCCTAGCAAACGCATGAGTCACCGCCAGCGCCAGCCCCTCGCTCATCAACCCCTGCCCCGCGAACCCAACCCCGATCCAGTACCCGAACCGTCCATTCTGGAACGGCCCCCGCTCAATATTCCCCAGCGCGATCCGTCCGACGATCTCATTGGTGTCTCGCAGGCACATCAACCACCGCTGCTCGCGCTCGGTATTGCAGGTTTCGAGTTCCCGATCAAACGCCTCGGGCGAATACAGATCCAGCCCCGATGGGGGGATCGGTTCCCAATGCTCTAGATGCTCTCGCGAAGCCCACCGCAACGCGACAAACTCGTCACGGTCCGTGATCACGGGGTGCCGAAGGACGACCCTGGATCCGAGAGCGATGGGCGGGGATGGATTGATCGAAGACGACATATTCACATTCTATTCGGCATCTGATTCTTTTTCGTTCGCACCAGCTCTGAGCGGACATGTAAAAACTTGACTCGCATTTGGCTCAAAAATGGCCGCTCAGCCCGATAACCCCTTGTTTTCAATTCCAATTTCATTAACCCAGAATATCTTTTATATTCGCTACTTATATAGTGGAAATGCCGGCATCCAACTGTAATATAGATGTAAGCCCTATCAAACGGGCCCGCTGGAGACGTTCCAGTGAAGAGAAAGCAAGAGAGATGGCCGATTGAGAGCGGCCTTCTAAGAGAGAAATGCCCTCCGGAGTAGAGAACCGCGCGGGCCAATAGAAAAGGGAGAAATCCAATGATGCGTCAAACGCTTATTATGTGCGCAGTTGCTGCAATGGCCGGGACTGCAAGTGCTGATCCTGTTTCAATCACCAGTGACTCGTTTAACAGCACCGAAGCTACCGGATCAGCTTACATGGGATCCATGGAGTACAACTACGACAGCGGCAACAGCGGCACGCTCTCGATATCGCTCACCAACATGTCCAATCCAACCATCGGCGGGTTCCTCACCGGGTTTGTATTCAACATCGATAGCATCGACGGCGGAGCGTTTGCTTCGCTCTTGAGCGCATCCGATGCTGACTTCTTGGATACCGGTATTGAGAGCGCTGGGCCTTTTGGCAGCTTTGATGCTGGGGCCGCACTCGGTGCCAACTTTAGCGGCGGCGGCACCCCATCCTTCGGGATGAGCGATGGCGTTTCTGAGTCATTCGTGTTCTCGATTATCGCATCCGACGCGAGCACCCTGTCTTCGTCGAGCTTCCTGAGCAGCACCAACGACTTCTATGTCCGTTTCCGCGGCCTCAATAACGGTGGCTCCGACATGGTCGGGACAGTCCCGTCGCCTGGTACCGGGGCACTCGCCCTCATGGGCCTGGCTTGCATGACGCGTCGTCGCCGCTAAGCATTCAATTCAGAACCAAACTCCTCTAGATCCCAACCCGTAGCGGTTGGGTTTTTTTTATATAGAGATTTGAACTAGCGTTCTTATTCTGAGTAATCGGCGTACGGATCGTACTCGCCCGATTCGGCCCCGCCGTTCTCGATAAGATCATGATGGTGATACGATAACGCCGCTGCGCCGCCCAGAAGCAACGCCGCGATCCCAGCACGGACCAGAATATATTTGAAGACCGACTTGCCATCGAATTGAATCAACCCGGTACACACTGCGCCAACCAACAAGATCGCGGCGGGGAGTGATCGGAGTTCTGAATGCACACACGAACCGATCATGACGACCAGTACAACACCGATCAATGCAGTCACCGCCCCGCGCGAGAGTGTCAACGGCTTGCAAATCAAACCCACTACGGCCGCGGGACCGAGTACCGCCAGCACTCCGGGGAGTACTGTTGAGCCGGTCGCGTTGCCATTGAAGAAAAGCGTCGGCATCATCCCGCCTAGTACCAGCATCCAGCACCCGGCATCAACCCAGCCCGGGACTTTCTCGGAACTCTGCTCGTGGAGCGTTGCCAGAAGCGCAGGAATCAGGGCCGCGATCCCCCACCACCCGAAGTAGGCCCAGTCATCTGCGAACACCGCTTCGCTCGACCGGTACCCCGATGCGAGCAACCAGAACACCCCCGCAAATACACCCGTTCGCAAAACAATGCCCAGCAATGTTGGAACACGGAATACACCCTCAGCCGCGCCCAGCACACCAATCAGAATCATCGCGTGGGGCAGGCGGTACGAGTTATCGTTTGGCCACCACTGGAAGGACGGGAACTGCGCACTGACAGCCCCGATGAAGCCCACAGCAATCAGAACCGGGAGCAGCCATACCGGACCGGATCGTGCGACGATCCCTTCGCCCGTTTCTTCAGCAGAATCATCATCGGTCCACATCGCCTTGCGTGTGTGGATCGACCAGAAGATCAGGAGCAGAACGATCGAGAGTCCCGCGGGCAGTGCGCCGCCCCAGATCATGAGTTGGTGCTGGACTTGTGGATCCATGATGTCCCCTCAAGCAAGACGCCTCGTTATCAAACGCCCGATTCTACGGCCACGGTAATCTCGACGGTATTGCCGAGCGGACCGTTCTCTGATAGATCATCAGCGAGATATTTCATGATCTCAAAGTCTGATCGTTTGATCGAGAAAACAGCTTCAAACCCAAGCACATCACGGTCGCGGAACCGCCCGGTGAGAACGTCGTTGAGTGAGGCACTAATTTCTTTGGTAATGCCGTGAAGGGTGAGGTTGCCATTGAGGGTGTATGAGTTGGGCCCATTGGATGTGATGGAGGTTGATTCGAAAGTGATGTCCTTGAACTGGCGAGCGTTGAAGAACTCGGCGTCCTTGATATGCCCGTCGCGTGTACGGCTATTGGTGTCCACCGACGACGCGGGGATTTTGAAACTCATTGTTGAGTTGGTGATGTCCTTGCCGTCGTACTCAATGGTGCCATCGACCTGGTTGAACCGTCCATAGAAGTTGGTCACCCCAGCATGTCGAATCTTAAAGATCGCGTTGGTGTGGACAGGATCGGCAGTATAAGTTGTAAACCCTGCTGCAGACTCTGCCCGCTGGCCGGATTCGATTCTGCTTTCACCGCTTGATTCGTTGCTTGTTTCAAGAGCCCCGTAATTGAGCCCGAAGCCCGCGAGTCCAGCGCCAAGAGCCGAGAGTGCAATCCCTGAGGCGATCAGTGTCCGTGTGCGATTCATGTTCAGTATCCTATTTGCTCGGGCAACAAACCCGATGGTTATTGTTCTGTGATTGAGGATAGCAGAACGCTCGTTCAGCAGGGAGTATTTCACTCACCTTCAATAAATCCATCCGAAATCTAGATTGCACGCAATCAAGACTATTTCGTCCATTTGCCTTCTGATCACGCCTGAATCCTCCACTCACTTCGGCATATCCTTCTCGCATGATCATCAAACTCCTATTGACCGCCCTTTTGCTCCTCACCGGCTGCGCCACTACGCCGCTTTCCGCCAATGAGCCCGAAACATCCGCACCTCCACCTGTGCAGATTGTCCTCGATGGCGACCTGAATGACTGGTACGGCCAAACAGGCCTCCGCGCCGACTCCGACGAACTGTTCATCTGTTTCGAGTCCTTCGATGAATCCCAAGCAATCCAAGCGGCCAACTTCACCACTCGCATCCGCATCGATGCGGACGCCAACCCAACCACCGGCAGGAGACAGATGTACAGTGCCGGGGTCGAGAGCATGATGCTCTCCCAAGGTGTTGACCTCACCATACTCGTCTCGCCGCCAAGCAAAGAGTTCGGAGAACTCAATGGCGGCTCACAACTCAAAGCACACACATCAGACAGCACAACCTCTATCAATCACAGCGATGCAGGGTTCTACTTCCTCCCCACCCACAGCGCCCCCCGCTATGAGGCCCGCATCGACCGCACGATGCTGACCAATCTCCAGCACGACGGCCCAATCTCGGTCGTCGTAGAACACCTCGCCATCGGGGGCGACATCCTCAAAACACAATCCTTCACCACCACACTCCCACGCTACGCGCCCAGCAAACCCATCAACGACCCGATCGCCCCAAACCCTTCCAACGGCGTTCGGGTCATGAGCACCAATGTGCTGTTCTCATCCCCGCTCAAAGACCCCGAACCATTCGTCCGTGTCCTCGATGCACTCAATCCAGATGTCATCCTCTATCAGGAATGGTTCAGGACCACCCAAGAAGATGTCCGCGTGTGGATCGACGAGAACCTAGGCAAGGACTGGTCGCTCATCATGATGGACGACCGCAGCGGCGTCGCCATCGCCACCAAGCTCAAAGTCGTTGAATCGATCACCAAGCCGCTCGTTGCTGCTGGGAGCAGCAGACCCAGCCGCGTCGTGGCGGCGGTCGTTGAAACACAAGACAACAGCCACCTCATCCTCATCTCGCTCCACCTCAAATGCTGCGGCGGCGCCGGCTCAGACGAAGACGCCAAACGCATCGCCCAAGCCCACCAGATCCACGGGCTCATCCTCGAACTCCGCGAAAAATACCCAGACACCGGCGTCGTCATCGGCGGAGACTTCAACCTCGTCGGTACCCGTAAACCACTCGACATGATGATCGCCGATCTAGGTATCGACAAACAAGACCTCACCCCCGTCCCTACAACAGTCCTCGGAACCCAGTCCATGCTCACATGGACCAACGCGGACAGCTCATACACCCCTGGACGCCTCGACTGGCTCTTGGTAGACGACCACGCCTGGACACCGATCCGCTCATGGAGCCTTGATACTGCGCGGCTCAGCGACGAAGCCCTCAAAAGTTCCGGGCTTGAACGCGAGGATTCACGAGCGACCGATCACCTGCCGATCGTGGTTGATCTGATCCCAACCAAATAGCGCCCTTTCGATCTCAGGAACCCCTACGAATTTAACAAAGGCAAGATACAAGAGAATTATGTTGACTCATGCGATGGATCGATTATTCTATGTATCATCATGAAAATCGCAATCATAACACTCGCCGCAACCGCAAGAATCGCAATAGCATCGCCATATTTGTCCTCTATTAGCGGGCACGAGGGGACCGATTCGATCTATACCAACTCTGGTGGTCCATATGAAACCATCGACCTCTCAGGATTGAACAGTTGGGACCTCCAAGGCGATGCGAATAATGAACACCTCTCACTATTGGTTGGTGCAGGCGGTGTACATGTAACTAGCATCGGATGGGATGTGAACATCATGACAAAAGGTTCGTCATGGCTCTCCGAGCCAGTCATCGACATCGAAGGCGAACTCTTCCTCACACCTGGTCTCGGCGATGACTTTGCTGGCACCGGGAGCTACAGCTCGGGCGGGATGCTTGATCTAGTAAGTTTGGGACTTGATTTTATTGTCAGTGCTGATGGCATATTAAACTTCGAGTTCTTCGAATCCTTTGACGATGTCGACGGCGAGATCGACGCAGTCTTCGGTGCTGGATCTGCGATCTATGTCCAGTATGTCCTCACCCCACCCACCCCCGGTGCCGCGATGACCCTCGCCCTCAGTGGATTGATCGCCGGCCGCCGCCGCAGAACACCTTGGCCGGCACACACCACCTGATCTAGTCCGCCATGTGGGCATTGCCTTCATCACAGATTTCAACAACACCCATCGCTTGGAGCGCATTCATTGCCGCCTGCTGCTCGGCTTGCTTCTTGGATTGCCCCCAGCTCGGCTCGTAGTTCTCGCCGTGTACTTCCACCCCGATCTTGAATGACTTGTCGTGGTCCGGGCCCTTCTCATCGAGAATGTGGTACGAGGGCGAGACGCCATGCAATCTCTGGACATGCTGCTGGAGCACGCTCTTGAAGTTGTGCTGGTGCCCAGAATCCACAGCCGCATCAATCAGCGGATCGATCAACGGCTCAAGGAACAACCGGACCGCCTCCATCCCGCCATCGATATACAACGCCGCGATGACCGACTCGGTGATCGCCGCCGCCAGTGATGAGGGGAGCGAGGGCTGACTCTGCATCCCCTTGCCGACGCGGATGAGTTGGTCGAGCCCGACATCAATCGCGAGCGTCGCGCAGGTTGCGCGAGAAACCGCGTGCGATTTGATCTTGGTCATCTCGCCCTCGAGGTAGCTTGGATACCGGCTGAAGATCCGCTCGCAGACGAACATGCCCAGAATCGCATCTCCGAGGAACTCAAGGCGTTCGTTTGAATCGAGCCTCGTATCGGTGACCGACGCGTGGATAAATGACCGCTGGAGGAGGTCTTGGTCTGTAAAGGTGTGTTTCAGGATCAACTGAGCTTGATTCAACTGCTCTTGATTTAGCATGACGGCTCCGGATTGTCATGTTGAGCCGTTGGCACACCAGAATGGCATTGCCCAAACAGAACCCAACTGCAAGAGCCGCCGTTCATGATCCAACGATCACTCGCTCAGCGTCCACACATCGAAAATACCAAGGACGACGAACGAGTACCCGCAGCGATCAGCCGAGCGAGGACTCTTTGCTATCAGTATGGGCGAATTCGGATCTAATTTCCAGTGAAGAATCTAAATTGTGATCGCGCCCCCGATTTGGTGCTAGACCTTTGGGGGGGCAGGGTCTACAGTCGGAGCCCGAATCGACCAGGCTTCAAGCAGTCGGTTCGGATATTGGAGATTTAGCGATGGCAATACACTACCCAAGACGAGTCAGCAACATCAAACGCCGCCGTACTGTCGGCTTCCGTGCCCGCATGCGGACCAAAAGTGGTCGCAAGATCATCAACGGGCGTCGTCGCATCGGCCGCAAGGTCGGCTGTAAGTAAGCCTCCAAATCAAATAAATGACTTCTATGCCCCGGATCAACCGGGGTTTTCTTTTGGGAAGCCCCTTTTGGCATTGACGCGGTCACGAATTCTGAGACAATGGATATCCAGTAGGGCATTGATAAGCCATACATATTTTATAAACATTCATCGATCGGGAAAGCCATCACTATAAGAATCGCATCCATATCACTTTCATGCCTCGCCGGGATCACGCTCGCTACACCTGTACTCGACGCTGTCGATGCTCCGCAGGGACAAAGCTACGACACCACTGGTTTCTTCGATGTCACGATCGATCTAGCAGGCGCAGAAACTTGGGATACTTTCGGATCTGCGTTTAATCAGAGAAGGTCATATAGCATTGGCGGCGGGCGGTATATCTGGGGCATAAGCTGGGAAATTTCCATCGCCACCATCGGGGCTTCCTGGCTCTCAGAAGCCAATATCTGGATGGGTAGCTCCCACTTTGATGGAATCTCACTGACTCCTGGTGTCCGAGATGATTTTCCAGGCACCGGCACATACAGCTCCGGCGGTATCGTGAGTCTCATTGCGTCTGGTCAAGATTTTCACCTCAGTTCTGACGGGCTACTCAACCTCGAGTTCTTCGAATCCTTCGACGATGTCGCAGGCGCACCCGACGCCATTTTCCTCCCAGGCTCAACACTCACAATCCATCAATTCCCAACCCCAGGATCACTCGCCATTCTCGGAATCACAGGCCTCGCCGCCACCCGACGACGCCGATAACGAACTGTTTCATACGACCCCAATATACACATACGGCACATTGATTCTTCTCAGAAAGGCATCACCATGAAACTCGCAGCAATCACCCTCGCAGCCACCGCCGGCCTCGCCATGGCCTCACCCGTCTACGACTCCATCCAAAACCCACAAGAGCACACCTACGCCCCCGCTGCCGCATCCACATACACTTTCGATCTCTCTGGAATCGAGAGCTGGGATGGCCTCGGTGACCCCAGCAACTCCACCCTCTCACAGTACTTCTGGCCTGGATTTATGGTCACACAAATCAGCTGGGACATCACTGTTTCGACCTATGGTGCTTCTTGGCTCTCAGAAGCCACGGTTTCCTTTGAGAACACAAATCAAACCGACGGGTTCTTTCTAACCCCGGGATCCGGTAATGATTTTCCAGGCACCGGCACCTTCAGCTCGGGGGGCCCCATCGACCTCCTCGCAGAAGGGCTTGCTTTCTTCCTCGACGGCGACGGACTCCTCAACCTTGAGTTCTTTGAGTCCTTTGACGATGTCGCGGATTCCCCCGATGCCATCTTCCTCGCCGGCTCCAACATCAAAATCTACTTTCTCCCCACTCCGGGATCACTCCCCGTTTTCGGATTCGCAGCCCTCGCCGCCACCCGCCGCAGACGCTGATATATTCTGAAATGCTGTCCATACAGAGAAGAACCACATCCAAGCGGGTGTGGTTCTTTGCATACTGAAACTCAATATTGGTTATCGGCTCAGCGTGACTCATTCCCGGACCACAGGCGGCGAGACTTCGCAGATACCCACCTCAAGACCAAGCCCCACAAGCCAATATTTAACCAAAATTCAAGACACTTTCATGGCACATCACCCGTTCAGGCGCATTCTTCAACTGTAAGACGGTGTCTAAAGGACTCCGTTCTGCTGCTGCACCCGGTTGGGTGCGTTCATTGTGATGGCAGCAGGGCGAGGTCACCAAGGCACCCAGTGTTCGAGAACTGTAGTTTTTCTAGAACGGAAGAGGCGAAGATATGAAAATTGCACTTGCTACCATTGCTGCTCTCTCAGGGATCGCAACCGCGTCGGCTTACATTGAAAGCGACAACGCTGAGTCATTGAACATCGAGCTGGGTACCACAGGTGTGCCATCAGCAGTCGCCACCATAACACTTGACCTCTCGGGGCTCACATCTTGGGACCTGCTTGGCGATGGTGACAACCTCGTCATGATCGTCGATGGCGGACCGTTCGCTGAGTTCGCACATGTCATCGGAGTCGGTTGGGATGTTTCTATCGAGACCTTCGGAGGCTCATGGCTCTCTGAAACCACCATCGCTGTTGAGAACTCCGATCAGAGCAGCAGCTTCTTCGTAGGACCTGGCTCAGGCATTGATACCAGCGGAACCCAATCTTTCAGCTCAGGTGGGCTTATCAGCTTGATCAGCGAGGGGCTTGATTTCCATCTCAATGAAGACGGCGACTTCCGGATTGAGCTCTTTGAAACCTTTGACGACAACTCAGATGGGATTGATGCCGAGTTCCTCGCCGGATCGTCCATTCAAATCCAGTACACCATTGTTCCCGCCCCGGGAGCTATGGCCCTGCTAGGACTTGGCGGGCTTGTGAGCGTTCGCCGCAGGCGATAAACCGTTTAAACAAGTGCCACCTAGGCATTTAAGACCCTTACAAAAGAATCTACATGACCCCGTTTGGAGATCCAGACGGGGTTTTTCTTTGGCCGTTCCACTTTAAATGAACTAAGCGTCCCGGACTCCTCTGGCCAATTGTGAATTTAGGCAATCTAGGCAAAGTCCGTAATGCTTTTATTGACAATGATTTAATGAATTACACACAATTCATGGATCAATTCCCCTCAAAGCTATTGACAGGAGCCAGATTTCGCTTATTCTATACATGACCCGGCACATCTGTAACCCAGTGTCGTGTTCGCACAACATCCGTTCAGTGTTTTCAGAGAGAAGAGAGAACCCCGAACATTCTGGAGTGCTTCCCCACTTGAGGGGGTTAATAGGGTTTGTGTCAAGTTCAGGTGTGTTGCCTGTAACTTGCTAGTGTGTTTGATTCAAACGAAAGAGAGACAAAAAATGAAGATCGCAATCACTGCAATCGCTGCAATCGCTGGTGCCGCAACCGCATCACCTTACTTCACCGCTGCTAACGGCAACCAGGGCGTAGGCTCGGCTCCTGCTGGCGCAGTCGCCACCGTAACCCTCGACCTTTCAGGCGTCAACAGCTGGGACCTTCAGTTCGCTGCTGTTAACGAATCCATGTCGGCTGCAATCGGTGCAAACGCTCACATCGTCGGTATCGGCTGGGACGTTTCCCTCTCGACCGTTGGTGCATCATGGCTCTCAGAGCCTGTAATGGCATTCAATGCTGACCTGTTCCTGACTGTTGGCACCGGCGACGATTTCGCTGGTACCGCTTCCTACTCATCCGGCGGCATCTTTGATCTCGCTGGCACCGGCTTGGATTTCTTCCTTGACGCTGGTGGCCTCCTGAACATCGAGTTCTTCGAGAACTTCGATGACGTTTCTGGCGCAATCGACGCAACCTACGGTGCTGGCTCATCGATCCAGATCCAGTACGCTGCTATCCCAGCTCCAGGTGCACTCGCAATGCTCGGCCTCGGCGGCATCGTCGCTGGTCGTCGTCGCCGGTAATCGGTGACCGATACGAACCCGTCATTATTGTCGGGACCGTATCAGCTTTGTTTCTCGAACACGACCCACTCAATCGTATATTGAGAGTTCGAATAAAACAGACACACTCAGGCCCTCAGCTTCGTGCTGAGGGCCTGTTCTTTTTTACACCGATAACACAACATAAAAAAAGGATGCCGAGGCATCCTTCAAGTAATCAAAACACTGCCACTTCAATTAGGACTCTTTCAGGACTGTGTCAATCCCACCGGCTGTGGGTTTACGCTGTGGGTCGGATCAACCACGACACCCAGAGGCATCCGCTTGCCGCCGTTCATTGGAGGCATGCCCTCCGTCTCGATATGACGCTGGATCGCCATCACACCCTCGAGGAGCATCTCAGGACGCGGGGGGCAACCCGGGACATACACATCAACCGGGAGGAACTGGTCCACCCCCTGGACGGTCGCGTAGGTATCAAACACGCCACCGGTCGAGGCGCAAGCACCCATCGAGATCACCCACTTGGGTTCGGTCATCTGCTCATAGATCCGCTGCAGGACAGGGAGCATCTTGACAGAGATCCGCCCGGCAACAATCAAGAGATCCGCCTGACGAGGGGAGAACGACATGCGTTCCATCCCGAAGCGGGCGATGTCATAACGAGACGACGCGGTCGCCATCAGTTCGATACCACAGCACGCGGTCGCAAATGGCATTGGCCACATGCTCGATCGCCTGCCCCAGTTGACGACATGACGGAGCTGAGTGGTCAAGAAGTTATCGGTCGGGATCGCGGCTTCAATACCCATAGGATCGCCCTTTCAATCACGCATCAAATCAGTACTCGCGTGTGCCATAGTGTACGCAGGCCACCATCGCTGTGGGCATTGATCAGGCCGCCGATTCGCTGGCCGAATCGTCCGTAGCTTCGGTTGTGGGCCAATCAGCGTCGTCGATCAGATCCATCGCACGGTCGTGCTCATCAAACCTCATTACACACACCGGACCATCGATCCCCTCCGCAGATGGGATCAGGTAGCAGTACCGGATATTGATCCGGTTGTCAGCCATCAACACCGAGAGGTCACGGATCATGCCCGGACGGTTCTGGACACTCACGCCGATGACCGGCGCTTCCACAATCGGCCCGACCCCGGCGTCTACCAATGACTCGCACATGAGACGCAAGGATTGCTCGGGGGTACCGAGCAAACGCACACAGCCGCGGTCTTGATATTCGGTTGTTGAGATCGAAGAAATCTGGACGCCGGCAGCTTTGGCCGCATCGAGTACCCCGGCGAGTTCGCCTGGACGCTGCTGGAGATATACGCTAAATTCTGACATCTGTATTCTTTGCATAGGAACCCTGATTCTAGGCACAAACCCGGCTCTCTTCCCGTTAAACAGGGATAAACCCGAGCGCGAGGGTTCATATATACCAATCGGATAGCCCTGCGGTTCGCCTCTGTTCAAATCTGATTTATGCCAGAAGTTCGGACAATGTTTGCTGGCCCATAGATGCCCTTGCGGCCCCCAGGATTGAGCCTGGGACCTTGGCGCGGGACTGGTCCCGGAACCGGTCCAGATGGATCCCCGCGTCGAGCAGGTCGCTGAGCTTGATCTGATCGCCGGGCCGAGAGAGCGTGAAGGCATCATCCGCGTCATCGCCCTGAGCGATGAGATTAAGCAGCCCAGCAGCCTGCAGGGCGTCCATCAGCTTGGCGGCCAGCGACGGATCCATATCGAGCCCCCCCGCGAGTTGGTCGGGCGTGGTCGTATTCCCATCGACAAACCTCCGCCCGATGAAGGCACCGGTCGCAACAAGGATCAATGGGTCTAGTAAAACCTGATCCCCAGCATCGACCTCCCCAGAGATCGCCGCGAGTCCCGTATTGACTAAGCGGGTGAAGTTCTGGAGCGCATGAGTCATCTGCATCCCAACAAGAACGATCACCCAAGTGACATAGACCCACAGCAAGAACAGCGGGAGGATGGCGAGCGATCCGTAGAACTTGGTGTAGCCGGTTGCGGATTTGAGATAAAGCGTGAACCCGGACTTACCGAGTTCCCACATGATCGCGGCCATAAACGCACCGGCGAGTGCCGGACGGATTTTGATTTTGGTATTGGGGATCGTCAAGAACGCGGTCAAGAGTAGGATCGTTGAGATCAGCACCGAGACCCCGAAACTCGCTAAGGTCGCCCCGATCATCCCGCCGGTCCCGCCGCCGTCACCAGAGACCGCGATGATCCATCGCCCGAGCGCATCACCAACGATAAAGGTCGCCGCGAGAAGCAGCGTTCCGAGCGTCAGCATCGTCCAGTAGAGCATCAAGCGCCTGAGCCAAGGCCTCCCTGACGGCGCAGCGCACAACTGGTTGAACGATTTTTCGATCTCAATTAGCATCGACATCGCGGCGTAAATCAGCACGACTAGCGATGCCATCGCGATCCATCCCGTTGGGACATTGCGGAGTGATGTATTGACGCGGTTGATGAGATCGGAGATCAGTTCTTCAATATTGGCGGAGGACCCAGCCGGTTCTTGGACCGGATCATTGACGATCGGCTGTATGTCTTGGGGATTGACAATCGGCTCAGGCCCAGACTCAGGAGATTCATCGGGTGCTTCATCTATAGGGGCGGCGGCGATCTGCGAGATGCCGGCGTAATCGAGTACACGCCGGACACTGGAATCCACTTCCTCTTCTGAGACAAATGATCCGAAGATTAAGAGCCCGATTGCCATGACCGGGATGATCGAGAAAATGGTGCGGTACGACATCGCCGCGGCCATGCGCGGGATCTGCGAACGGTACAGCCCACCGATCCCGAGTCGGCACACAGAACTGAGCCGACGCCACTCCTCTTTCCAACGCTTGAACGCTGGCTGAGCTTTCGTGGAATCTTGGGTTGGTGTTGTCATTGGCGCTTCCGTGCTCAGTTACTGTCTTTAGGTGGGCGACGCTTGATTGGTGCTGCCCTCGGGCCCCGGCTGGTGTTCGTGCTCCCACCCTCTGGCGAAAGTGATGCCCGGTTGATTGCGTTCTTAATCGAGCGACGACGGACACCTTTGGCAGGGCCGGATCGTGGATCGACATACGGGACTTTCGGCTTATTTCCGCCCCTGTGTGACGGGGAATCCTGATGTTCGCCGAGTTTCATTGCCGCAGCCTTTTTGAGCAGTTTGATCTCATCGCGGCTCAGTTCACGCCAGGCACCACGAGCCACCCCTTTGAGCTCAACAGGCCCCATTGCCACACGCTCAAGCTTGCGGACCGGGAATCCTACCGCGGCGAGCATCCGGCGGACCTGACGGTTCCGCCCCTCGCGGAGGGTCAGATCCATCACTGTGCTATCTCGGTCCTGTGCTACAAGCCTGATCTCGACATGCGCGGTCCGCTTGGCACCCTCTGTACGCCCTTCGCTGCGTTGGGCGAGAAATATACCCCGTTCGAGCTCTTGGATCGCTTCCTGATCGAGTTTGCCTTTGACCGTGACTCGATAAGTTTTTGGCACCCCATACCGGGGGTGAGTGAGCCTATTTGCAAGCTCGCCATCGTTGGTCAGTAGGATCAGCCCCACGGTCTCGTAATCGAGCCTTCCGACCGGAAACAAGCGGGCAGCAGCGGGGTGATTAACCAGTTCGGTCACGGTCCGGCGGTCATAGCCTGGCTCGTCTTTGACCGCACTGAGCGTGCGTGGCGGCTTGTTGAGCATGACATAGAGCAGACGCTCAGCTTGCTCTAAGACCTTATTTTGCACCACAATACGATCAACCGATGGGTCAACCCAGATTGGAAGATTCGTCTCAATCTTGCCATTGACAGAGACATCACCGGCTTCGATCATTGCTTCACAAGTGCGGCGAGACCCCACGCCGGCATCGGCCATGACGCGTTGGAGACGCTCGCCTCGGCTTGCGTCTCGGAGGTCAGCAACCTTCTTGGATGGTCTGGAGTTCGGTTTGCGGAATTGATTGGTCACAGGGAGAGTGTACGCCTCGGGTAGTTGGGAATGGCGCAACTCAGGGCAGAGGAGACCTTACAGCGCGTTGTTTTTCGAGTTATCCGGTCGTGATTGCCGAGATAGAGGGTTACGCACGGGTTCTGGACCCGGCGTTTATGCATCGCCCCCCCACCGCCCACAGAGGTCTTGGTATGAATACGCAATCCGCCCTTAGCAACCCATCCACTGCAACCGCCACAGCGACCACCAACAACAAGGCAGAGACGATTGTTGAGCCGCATGCGCTCAATACCCGCGCGGCACTACCGACCAATGAGGACATGTTCCTTTCGCCCCGAGTTATGGACGCTGGGACCTTCGCTCGGTACTCAGAGATGCTCAAATCGATCATCGCCCAATCGACCTCCCAAGGCCGAACGCTCGAAGACTTCTCAGCCGACGCGGAGGAGATGATCCGCCGCTCTGGCGAGTCTGTCACAACGCTCGATAAGCGATTGCAGGCGGGGGTCCGGATGCTGCGGATGATCGACGAGCGCGTTGATCGCACCGACGAGGTGCTCGACAAGGTCCGCGACATCCTGCCCGACGCTGAGACGATGCGTATGC